>Ga0302325_10000132_pt1 | contig 219324 bp, 200 predicted proteins | sample Palsa_T0_2_FD_201948 | JGI IMG/M metagenome (GOLD analysis project Ga0302325, IMG submission 201948) | Peat permafrost microbial communities from Stordalen Mire near Abisko, Sweden - Palsa_T0_2 | ecosystem: Environmental > Terrestrial > Soil > Palsa > Peat permafrost | place: Sweden: Abisko...
TGTCACGCCAGTGGCATAGCCGGGTAGCTATGTACGGAACGGATAACCGCTGAAAGCATCTAAGCGGGAAGCCGACCTCAAGACAAGGTGTCCCGGGCCGCAAGGCCCCTAAAGGCCCCTTGTAGACTACGAGGTTGATAGGCCGGGTGTGGACGCGGAGCAATCCGCGGAGCTAACCGGTACTAATAGGCCGTGTGGCTTGGCCACATCTCTAAGGCACATTTGAGAATCACGTGCGGGATTCGGATTGCAAGAGTCCCCCGTGCCCTGTCGTTCGCGTACGAATGGACGTGCGATCCACAAGTTTCCGGTGGTGTTTTCGAGGAGGCCACACCCGATCCCATCCCGAACTCGGAAGTTAAGCTCCTCGGAGCCGATGGTACTGCACGGGAAGCCGTGTGGGAGAGTAGGACGCTGCCGGGATTTTTTTGAGAAGAGTCCGCATGTCGCGGGCTCTTCTTTTTTTTGTCTTTCTCCTCCCTCTTCGAGCTCGAAGGGGCTCGTCGTTCACGCGCGCGCGGGGATGCCATCCGGTGGCGCTCGCGTTAAGCTCCGTCGGTGATGCGGCTCGGGTGGTCTCGGCGACTGCTAGCGGCCGCGATCCTGGTCCCGATCGTCGGCGTTGCCTTGGCCTTGGCCTTTGGCCCCTGCGTTCGGGCCCTCGCTCTCACAGAGGCGACCCGGCACAGAGTGTCGCTTCGTATCGGGGCGGTCCGGCCCGCCTGGTGGGGAGTCACCCTGCTCGACTTAGCCATCCGACCCGAAGGCGTCGCAGGCGTGGAAACGACGGTCGATCGCGCTTGCGTGTCGCTGGGCTGGAATTTCCGCGTAGACCACGTCGAGGTCACTGGCGTCAGCGTCCGTGCTCGAGGGACACGAGAGGCGCTGCTCAGCGAGCTCCGGGCCTGGCGTGGCGAGCCCCACGCGCCGTCCCCCCCGGCTGCGGGTCGTGGTCCGAGTGTCTCCGTCAAAGGGCTCGGCTTCGTATGGTTCGACGGCGCTTCGACTCAGCCGCGCGTCGAGGGCCGCGATGTCGCCATCTCGCTGAGCCCCGGTGACGCCCGCGTCGCGATCCCCGTGGCGACCGCACGGGCGGGGCGCTGGTCCGCGACGCTCGGCGGGGCGTTGATCGATATGTCGCGGGCCGGCCTCGTGCAGAGGGGTCGATCCGAAACCCTGTTGGTGCGCTACGCGCTCGGTGCCGAAGCCAACGATTCGCGGCTGCCGGAGAAGGCGCCTTCGCCCAAATCGGTGCTGCCTCCGCTGCCTGACCTCGGCGCTCTGAGGGCCGTGATGGGCTCGGTGACGGCGGCCGTCTCCGAACGGATAGCCCCGGAGGCCGATGTCGGCGTCGACGCGTTGACGTGGCGGATCGAGTCTTCCAGCGAGAAGGCGTCTCTCACGATCGGGCCCGGCCCTCTGTCGCTGGCGCGCACCCCTTCCGCGCTCGAGATTCGTTTCTCGACGGACGCGTCGAGCTCCGGCACCCCTCTCGCGGTTCAGGTGCTTTTGCCACTCGATGCCGCCGATGCCGCACTCACTCTCGACGGGGGCCCCATATCGCTCGCCCGGCTCGGGATTCGCGAGGGCGCGGCGGGCCTGGTCGACGTCGCGAAGACGACGGCCATCGGACGCGCGCGCATGGTCCTCGCGGGCGACGGGAGGTCTCTCACCTTCGATGGAGACGGGGGGCTGCATGGCCTCTCGATCCAAAATGCCAGGCTGGCCCCCGACGTGGTGCGCGATCTCGACCTCGATTTACGCGCCCGCGGGATCGCAACTTCGCAGGGCGAGCTCCGCGTCGACGATTTCGGCGTCACTCTCGGGTCGCTCCAGCTGTCCGCGGCTGCGGCTCTCGAACAAGACGCCTCGCACTTGGCGGGCACCCTTCGCGCCGAGGTCGCGAGCTCCGAGTGCCAGGAGCTCCTCGACAGTATTCCGACCGCGCTGCTCCCCGCTCTCCACGGCCTGCGTATGGCGGGCACCTTTCAGGGACGTGGTCGTATCGAGTTTGACACGCGAGCGCTCGATAGTCTGAAGCTCGACTACGACATCTCCGACCAGTGCCGTATCGCCGTGCCCGTAGCGGCTCTTGCGCCGGAACGATTCGAGCGCCCGTTCGTCTACCGCATCCACTTGCCCGACGGGTCGACGTCGGAGGAAACGACGGGCCCCGGATCGGACAACTGGACGCCGCTCGACCTCATTAGCCCATACATGCAAGTGGCCGTGCTCACGACCGAGGATGGTGCGTTCCTCCATCATCATGGGTTCAACCGAGCCGCGATTCGGTCGTCGATCATCGCCAACCTCGAAGGGGGGCGCTTTTTGCGGGGCGCGAGCACCATCACGATGCAGCTCGCGAAGAACCTGTTTCTCCCACGAGACAAGACGTTGTCCCGAAAGCTCGAAGAGGTCGTTTTGACCGAGTATCTCGAGCAAACATTCTCGAAGGATCGGCTGATGGAGCTCTATTTGAACATCATCGAGTTCGGGCCCTCCGTCTACGGGATCACGGCGGCCGCAGAGCACTACTTCGGCCGCACGCCGGCCGAGCTCAATTTGGGAGAATGCCTCTTTCTTGCATCCATCCTGCCGTCGCCGCTCCGATTGGGTGGCATGCGCGAAGCGGGCGTCGTGCCGGAGTCGTGGATGCGCCTCCTTCACAGGCTGATGGAAACAGCGCACCGGCTCGGTCGCCTCACCGACGCCGAGCTTGCCGAAGCTGAAAGCGAGTCAGTCGCGTTCTGGAACGGCACCGACAGGCCCCCACCCCGTCCGCCTGTCCACGCACAGCACCCTATCGACAACGCGAGCGGAGGCGACGTCCCTGTGGACTCGGTGCCCGACAGCTCGGAAGATGGACCCTGATGCGGCCTCGTTTCACCGTGGCGCTCTGCCTGCTCCCGCTCGCATGCGCAGCGAAGCCGACGGGTCCTTCGACCGGCCTTCCGGACGCCACCGGCGAAGGCCTCCCCGCGCCGGAGGCCGGCGGTTCGATCGCGTCGGCCGATGGGGCGGTCGTCGACAGCGCGACCGCCCTTGATGGAGGAGCATCCGCCGATGGCGCGCCCGTCGTCGACGCAGGGGCACCCGTGGATGGCGCGGCCGTCGACGGCGCGGCGTCGACCCAGCTCGGGGCCCGAGTCGGCGACTTCATCGGTGTCGACGGCTTCATCGGAGATCCAACCGACTGGCTCGCCGCGATCGGCAACGTGCGCGAATACCACGATTGGCAATGGTCCGAGGGCAACGGAAGCACGACGTATCCGGGCTACCCCGACAACCAAAACAGCTTCTCGCTCTTCAACGGATTCTGGGACTGGGACGCGTACTTCGGCGGTCTCAAGGCCAAGGGAGTGTTCGGGTACCCGGTCATCCATGGGAGCGTCCCCTGGCTCAACGCGGGCGCCGTCCCCCCCGTTCCCCAGAATGCCAGCGTGAGCGAGCCCGCCTCCTACGCGGCTCACGCGGACGAAATGTTCCAGTACGCAGCCCGCTACGGGTCGACAAAAGTCGCGGACAACCTCTTGAAGCTCGCGACTGGGCAGACGCGGCTCTCCGGCCTCGGGTTCCTGCAATACATCGAAGACTGGAACGAGGAGGACGCCTGGTGGGTCCTCGCGAACGGGCAGCCCGTGTTTGCTCCGGACGTTTACGCCGCGATGGCAAGCGCCGATTGCGATGGCGACCAGGGTCGCATGGGCAAGACACTCGGAATGAAACAAGCCGATCCCGCGCTGAAATGCGTCATGGGGGGCCTGGCCGGGAAGGGGACTCCGAACACCGTTTGGGAGACCGACATCGAGCAATATCTCGACGGCGTGCGCGCTTGGGCGTCTACTCACCGGAGTGGCGACTTTCCTGCCGACGTGATCAATGTGCACTACTACAGCTTCGGCCCCGACGCGGCGGGCACGCCCAACCCGCGCCCCGCGGTGAGCCCCGAGGACGACCACGTGACAGAGGTCATGACGCGTCTCCGGACCTACCGGGACGCGAACTTACCTGGCAAAGAGCTGTGGCTCACCGAGTTTGGCTATGACACAGACCCTCAGTCGGTCCTGCATGCGCCCGCCCTCGGGGCGCAGTCGGCGGACACCGTCCAGGGGCAGTGGCTCATTCGCTACTATCTGAGCATGATGGCCGCGGGCTTCGACCGCGCGTTTCTGTTCGTGTCCCACGACGGATGCAGCGGCGCAGACGCTTCGTGCCCCACGCAGTTCGAGACGTCCGGTCTCACGGTCGGCCCCGGGCAGGCCAACCTCAAGCCCGCCTACTACTTCATCGCGACTTTTCGCAGCCGGCTCTCTCCGCTCGCGTGGGCCGGCGTGGTGGCGTCCGGCAATCCGCTGGTGATGATCCACAAGTTCAAAGACCCAGACAGTCCCAAGGGCGCCTATGTCGTCTGGGCTCCGACGAGCAATGCCACTGTGGTGCCGGGCTTCGTGCTGCCGATCGGGCCGGCGACCACGGCGACCGCGGTCACTCTCACCGATCTGAGCATGACGGGCACCGAAGCGGCGCTCGCCCCTGCCGCCGGCGCCGTGACTCTCGAGGTGAGCGAGACGCCGACGATCGTGCTGGTCGACGCGATGAGCCCATAGCTCGCCAGAGAATGCGCCAAAGTGTGCCAGCCCGGTCGCTCCTGATCATAGATGCGCCCGTCATGGGGAGCACATTCAGTCTCTTACGACTTGGCCCAAGGCGTGCTCCCTTCAGGGGTCATGCTCGTTTTCCCAATTCGTCTCATCTTCCTCACGGGTGCCTTGAGCTGTGCCGGCTTGCTCGGCTGCGGAGGCCCTAGCTCCAACCCCGGCGCGGAGACCGGCAACGGCAGTGGTTCGGGCAGCATGGGCGGGACGGGTAGTGCCGGCGCAGCGTCGGGAGGCAGCGGGAACGCGGCGAGCGGCGCGAGTGGCACGTCGGGGGGCTCGGGCGGGGCGAGTGGCGCGTCGACGACTCCAGCGCATCGTCCAGCGGCGACCGCGTGCCCGACCACGACGTTCGCCGGCCCAGGGCAGGACGCCGGATCCATGAGCTGCACAGCGGACTCGGACTGCGCGGGAGACTCCGGATACTCGCTTCTTCGCTATTGCCTCGACCACGTCTGCGGGGCGGACCAGTGTCTGGCCGACAGCGATTGCGCCGCCGGCTCCGCATGCGGCTGCGCCCCCGAGTTTCCCGGCCAATTGCTCCACGGCAATATGTGTGTGCCCACGGGGTGCCACGTCGATTCCGACTGCCCCAGCGGCCTTTGCTCGCCGGCGGGTGGGGGGAATCTGTGCGTGCCCTTCTCCGGATACCGATGCCGGAGCGCGGCGGACACCTGCGCGTCCGATAGCGATTGTGGGAGCACGAGCGACGGAGGCATAAGCCTTCCGAGCTCGTGCAGTTACGAGCCGACCTCGGGACATTGGCAATGCGTGCCCGCATGCCTCGTCTCGGGGTGATCCCATGCGCGCCGTGGTCTGCACGCCCTTGGTGGCATCTGTGCTCGTCACCGCGTGTGGCGGGTCGAGCACGAGCCTGGCGCCGGGCGTCTCCTACCTCGACGACGCGACGTTTCGCCGCGCCGAGATGACGGCTTCGCTGGTCAATCCGGCCAACGGCTATTCACAGCTTCGCCTCGCTCACTACGAAGCCGGCGGCGCGACCGATTGGGATTTGCTTCCGGAGTGGAACCCGCGCGTCGAGCCGATCGGCGAGTCCGAGCTCGATGCGGCCGGCGGCGCGTCGGGCGCCCCCTCGCTGTCGCCCGGCGCAGCCGCGCTCGCCCTCCCCGAGTCGGTCGCGACCGAGAACGACCCAGGCCTCATCGCCTTGGGCGCTGCAGCGTTCACTCGCTATCCCGTGCAACTGGCTCCTTACATGGGCGTCGCGCTCGCCTCGCGCGCTGCGGCCGCTCAGTACGGAGTGTGGGTCGACAGGGCTCTCGGCGTCGGTGGCCTCGTACGGGTCGAGCTCGCCGACGGCTCGACCGCGATCGCCGTAACCTGCGCCACGTGCCACGCCGCGCCCGGGCTCGGATCCGTCGAAATGGGGCTGCCGAATGCAAGGCTCGACGTGGGCGCCGCCTTGCTCGATTCGGGGAGCTTCGGCGATCTCGGAGCCGCATCGGCCATCGCCGCCTGGGGACCGGGCAGGCTCGATGTCACCACGTCCGGGGGGACCGAGCCCGTGGCCATCTCCGACCTTCGTCCTGTGCGATGGCTCTCTCATTTGCATCACGATGCCACGCTCGTTCAGCGTGACCGAACGGCGCTCGCCATACGCATCGAGACGCTCATCATCACGTCGCAGAGCCAGGCGGTTCGGCCGCCGCGTGTCGTGGCGCTCGCCCTGGCGGCGTACGTGGCTGGGTTGGCCGATGCGCTTCCAAAGGCGGACGCCGCGGCGCATGGCTCGCCGCAAGGCGCAACCGTCTTCGAGTCGCAGTGTGTCTCGTGTCATGTCCCGCCGGCGCTGACCGGTCCGCCCGTGCCGCTCGACGTCGTCGGCACCGACCCGGCGCTCGGCCTCTCGCCGAGCCGAGGCACTGGGACGTATCGCGTCCCGTCGCTCCATGGGGTTGGGACACGGGGCCCACTCTTGCACGACGGGACCGTGCCTTCGCTCGACGCGATGTTCGATCCGGCGCGTCTCACCCGCGCGTTCACCGAGAGACTTCACGGTGAGGGTGCTGTACCCGGACATCCCTTCGGGCTCGATCTCTCCGACAGCGACCGCTCGTCGCTCGTCGCGTACCTTCGCGCGCTGTAAGGCCCCTCGCCCACCTGCTGCGGGCACTGGGCCGCATGTCGGCTCACGCCCCCTGCGCCCTTAACCCTGCGAAGAACCGCTGAAGGCGCAGCGCGCACTCTTGCGCGAGCACGCCCCCCGTGACTTCGAACCGATGGTTGAGGCGCGCGTCGGTGCCGACCCCGAACATCGTGGTCACCGCCCCGGCCTTGGGGTCGGTGCATCCGAAGACGACTCGCGGTACACGCGCCAGAACGAGCGCGCCCGCGCACATGGCGCACGGCTCGAGAGTCACGTAAGCCGTCGCGCCCTCGAGACGCCAGCCGCCGACGCGCTGGGCGGCGGCTCGGATCGCCAACATCTCGGCGTGGGCCGTCGGGTCACCAAGCGCTTCTCGCCCGTTTCGGCCGCGGCCGAGCTCCTCTCCGTGGGCGTCCACGATCACGCACCCGACCGGTACCTCGCCCAGGTCCGCAGCCGCGTCGGCTTCCGCAAGCGCGCGACGCATCTGGGCTTCGTCATCGATCATGCACGTCTCGCGTTCGCTCCGGGGTTCCGATCAGGGCGTCGGCGAGGACGGCGTCGAATCTGTGTCGATGGGCGCGCAGTTTCTCCGACCCGACATGACGCAATCCTGGATTTTCGAGTTTGCCCGAAGCTGACGCATGATGAGCCATCCCCCGATGAAGAGGGCGGCCACGAGGAGCAGGGACACCCATCCGAGGGGGCCGTGGCGGCGCTGGGCCTGCGCGTCGGCGTGGGCGCTCTCTTCCGCATCGACGGGCCGAAGCTGGCTCTGCGCGCGCGTCGCCTCGCGCAACTGCTCGGTGAGTCGCCCGGCCATCTGGACTTCGATGAAGGCTAGCCGCCCATAGGGCTGGCGAGAAGGAGGCCCCGAAGCGTGCCCGTGGTCTGATAGCGCGCCCAGGAAGATTCGAACTTCCGACACCTGGTTCCGTAGACCAGTGCTCTATCCAGCTGAGCTATGGGCGCCTTCCCTCGACGGGGGAGCGGACGATACTCGGGGCCGGCCCCCTGTCAAAGGGGTCGCGAGCGGCCTCGCAAACATTGCAGGGGGCGCGGGCGACCGTGACTCGAGCGCCCCTCCTCGATTCGGCTAGGGCCGAGCCCATCACTAGAAACCCAATGTATTGCGTGCCCTTGCGTCGTTCTCCGGCCCCTTCATCCCGGGTGGCACGAGCGCTGCTCTATCCAAGGTCGAGTCATCGCCGCGGGCTGCGGCGAACAGAGGGACGCTGATCGCATCTACTCCCTTCCTCGGTGCGAGGGGCTCTCTTTTCGACTCCGATATTTTGACTTGTATCCTTGGCTTAGGCTTTCTTTCGGTCGCTTTTTACCGAGATTTCTTCCCTTGGCTTGGTCATCGAGCGCTATTAGCCAATAGCGTTTCGTAAGTAGCGTTGGCCGGCAGTGCCGGCCTTGACGTGGCGCGCACATCGCTTCGGCGGGTGCGCGCTGCGGCGTTTTGTGGCCTCGGCTTGCGGGCCCGCGCATCCGGTGCGAATCGTTATATAGAGAACGATGATGCGTCTGATCGAGGCTCGCTTGCCTTTGGCCCTCCTTGGGGCCGCGATTGCCGTGGGGCTCGTCGCGCGCCAGGCCTGGGGCCAGCTCGGGTCACGCGAACGCGGGTGGCTCGGGATATCGATGGCCCAGGACGTGGACGCTCGCGGTGTCGTCGTCGATCACGTCGTTCGCGGCTCGCCGGCGGATCACGCGGGGATTCGCGCGGGCGATCGCGTCGTACGTGTGGCTACCGGGCAGGTCACGCGCGGGGGCGACGTCGTGCGCGCCGTCGCGAGCCATCCTGTCGGCGACGTGCTGGACGTCGGGTTCGTTCACGCAGGGGTCGCCCGTACGGCTCGAGTCACGCTCGCGGCTTTTCCGTCGCCCGACGAGATGATGCGAATGGATCTCGTGGGCACATTCCCACCGCCGTTGAGCGATGTGCACGCGGTGAGTGGCTCCTTCCCGGCGTCGCTGGCCGCGATGCGGGGGCGGGTGGTTGTCCTCGACTTCTGGGCGACGTGGTGCGGTCCGTGCCGAATCGTCGCACCCAAGCTGAGTGCGCTTCAAGATCGCTATGGGGCGCAGGGTCTGACCGTGCTCGGAGTGGCGGCGGACGACGCGCAGGATATCGCGGCGTTCGCTTCGCGAACGGCTGTTTCGTATTCGCTCGCGGCCGATTCGCAGGGTGAGACCAGCCGCGCCTACGGCGTTTCGAGCCTGCCGACCTTGCTCGTGATCGACAAGACGGGCGTCGTTCGAGAAGTGGCGATCGGCTACGAGCCGGGTGAAGACGCGTGGCTAGAGTCGAAAGTCCGGTCGCTCCTCGCCGAGCCAGCTCCCCAGTAGCGAGCTCTCAGGCACAGGAAGCGAGCTCATTAGAAACATTGGAAAGAGGAGAAAACCGCCGGGAGCGCCAAGAACGCCAGGACCGGAGAGTTGTTCGTTGTGGAGTAGGGCGCGCTTCCCCTCTTCGCGCGCCCCTGGGGTCCCGGGTGTTCCCGGCGGTTTCTTTCTCTCTCCGATCGGAAGTTGGCCGCCGCCGGGGCAGGCCGTGGCTCATCCTGGCCGGCCCGCTATGCTGCCGCGCGCGATGGACGACCACCTCGCTTCTGACTTGGCCTCGCTCCGCATCGACCGCGTGACGCCTCGCAAATCTTCGGCGCGGACCGTCATTTGGCTGGCCGTAGCCGCGGTCGTCGCCGCAGGTGGCTTTGGGGCTTGGCGCATCGCCGCGCCTTCGCTCGAAGCCAGCGTCTTCAAGACGGAGGTGACTTTCACGGAGATTGCGCTCGTCTCTCCAGCGCAAGCGCAGGTCGAGCTCACGTCGACCGGGTACGTTGTTCCCCAAGTGCAGATCGACATCTCCTCGAAGCTCGTCGGGAGGGTGCAGAAGGCCAACGTACGCGAGGGTACGCACGTCAAGCGCGGAGACATTCTCTTCGAGCTCGATGCGAGCGACCAGCGTGTGCTCGTGGCGAGCTCTGTCGCGCGGGTGGCCGCCGCCAAGGCGCGAGAAGCCACGGCGCGCGCCCAGCTGGCGGAGATCGTCCTTCAGCGTGACCGCGAGAAGAGGCTGGCTGACACAGGGGCCATCGCGCAGGCGTCGGCCGACGACCTCGCGGCGCGGGCCCACTCGCTCGAAGAGCAAGTGCGCGCGACCGAGGCCGACGTCGTGGCATCGCAGAGCGAGGTGAGCGCGCTGACCACCAACCTCGCCAACACCACGATACGCGCGCCCATCGACGGCACCGTCATCACCAAGCCGCTCGAAATTGGCGACGTGGTCAACCCCGGCACTTCGATGGGACAGATCGCGGACTTCGCCTCGATCGTCGTCGAGACCGACGTTCCCGAGGGGCGCTTGCACCTCGTGCGCACTGGCGGCCCGTGCGAGATCGTCCTCGATGCCTATCCAGACACGCGCTGGCGCGGAGAGGTGGTCGAGACCAGCCCGCAGTTGAACCGGGCCAAAGCGAGCGCCACGGTCAAGGTTCGCTTCCTCGACCGCGACGAGCGTGTGCTCCCCGAGATGGCGGCGCGTGTGTCGTTTCTGAGCGCGCCGCTCGACGTCGCCCAGCTGGCGCAGCCCCCGAAAAAGATCGTGCCCAAGTCGGCTCTAGCCGAGCGCGCGGGCGCGCACGTGGTTTTCGTAGACGAATCGGGGCGCGCGCGTATGGTGCCACTCACCTTGGGTCCCGCCTTCGGCGACGGCTTCGAGATAGTGGACGGCCCCGCGCCCGGGACGAAAATTGTGAGCCAGCCGCCCGGCACGCTCATGGACGGTCAAGCGATCAAGGAGAGGAGCCCAGGATGACGCAGGAAGCCGCAACGGCTGGCCCGATAGTGACGCTGCGCGGAGTCTCGAAGGTCTACGAGCGCGGCGATGAAGCGGTGCGTGTTCTGGAGCAGCTCGATCTCGAGATTCCGGCGCGTTCGTACGAGGCGCTGATGGGTCCGTCGGGCTCGGGGAAAACCACGCTCTTGAACCTCATCGCCGGCCTCGACCGGCCGACGTCGGGCACTGTAGAAGTGAGCGGCAAGCACCTCGAGTCGATGGGCGAAGGGGCCCTGGCGCACTGGAGGTCGAGCACGATCGGGTTCGTCTTTCAGGCCTACAACTTGCTGCCCGTGCTCACGGCGCTCGAAAACGTCGAGCTGCCTCTCTTGCTGACGAATCTCGGGTCGGCCGAGCGCAAGAAGCGGGCGACCACCGCGCTACGCATCGTCGGGCTCGGCGAGCGCCTGGACCACTACCCGCGCCAGCTTTCAGGTGGCCAGGAGCAGCGCGTCGCGATTGCGCGCGCCATCGTCAACGATCCGACCATCATTGTCGCAGACGAGCCCACGGGTGACCTCGATCGGAAAGCGGCCGACGAGATTCTGGCGCTGCTCGAGAAGCTCAACTCGGAGATGGGCAAGACCATCGTCATGGTGACGCACGACCCGGCGGCGGCCGAGCGCGCCAAGATCATCCGGCGGCTCGACAAGGGCAGGCTCGTCTCGTGACCCTTTCCGGCTTGGCGTTGCGCAATATGGCGCGCAATCGGTTTCGCGTCGCTCTGACGGCGCTCGCGGTCGCCATTTCGGTCATCGCGTTCTTGCTTCTTCGCACCGTCATCTGGTCGCTGTCGAGCGGCGCCGACTGGGCGGCCAAAGATCGCCTCGTCACGCGTCACAAGGTGACGTTCGTGCTCTCGCTGCCGAAACGTTACGTGGAGGACGTGCGCGGGTTCCCCCACGTCACGGCGGCTACTTGGGCCAACTGGTTCGGCGGCAAGGACCCGCAGCACGACAGGGAGTTTTTCAGCACGCTCGCGGTCGACCCCGCCACGTATTTCGGTGTCTACAGCGAGATGAAGGTGCCCGACGACCAGATGCAGACCTGGCGTCACGATCGCCAGGGGGCGATCGTCGGCGAAGTCACGGCCCGCAAGCTTGGCTGGAAGGTGGGCGACAGGGTGGCGCTCGAGAGCGGCATCTATCCCGGCGATTGGCACTTCAACATCGACGGCATCTACACAGCGTCGGCGAGGTCGGTCGATCGGTCGACGTTCATTTTCCACTGGGACTACATGAACGATGCTTTGCCGGTCCAGCGCCGGGACCAGGTCGGCTGGATCGTCAGCCGGGTCGATGCGCCGGGGCAAGTGGCCGACATCAGCTTGGCGTTCGACAAGCGCTTCGAAGAGCGCGAGACGCCGACGCTCTCGCAGGACGAGGGCAGCTTCAACAAGTCCTTCCTCGCCATGTTTTCGACCCTCCTCGACGCCGTCGACATCATCTCCGGCGTGCTGCTCCTCATCATGATGCTCATTTTGGGCAACACGATCGCGATGGGGGTGCGCGAGCGAACCGGGGAGTACGGCGTCCTTCGGGCGATCGGCTTTCTTCCCAAGCACATCGTCATCTGGATCCTGGGTGAGTCGCTCGCCACCGGCCTGCTCGGTGGCCTCGTCGGGGTGGCGGTGGCGCTTCCCTTCATCAACGTGGGGGTGAGCCGCTTCATCGAAGAGAACATGAGCGCTCAGTTCCCCTACTTTCGCCTCGAGGCTCGAACCGTCGCTCTCGGTCTTTTGATGTCCGCGCTGCTCGGCGTTCTGGCGGCGGCGATTCCGGCGTGGCGAGCGTCCAAGCTCAAAGTGGTCGACACGCTTCGGCGCATCGCCTGAGGTCCCCCAATGATCCCCGTTCGGTACAACGTCCGCAGTCTGATCGTTCGAAAGACGACCACCGTCGCCTCTGCCGGCGGTATCGCTCTCGTTGTCTTCGTCTTGGCCTCCACCCTGATGCTCACGGCCGGGATCAAGAAGACCCTGGGAGCTTCCGGCAGCCCGGACCGAGCCATCGTGCTTCGAATGGGCAGCAATGCCGAGCTCGAAAGCGTCGTCGACGAGTCGAGCGTGCCGCTCGTGCTGGCTGCGCCGGGCGTCAAAGTGAACGAGCACGGAAAGCCCGTGGGGGCGTCCGAGGTGGTCGTGGTCGCCGCCATGGAGAAGGTGGGCGTCAAAGGGGTCACCAACGTCACGCTTCGCGGCGTCCCTGACGACGTGCTGACCTTTCGGCCTGAAGTGAAGATCGTGGCCGGGCGCGCACCTCTCGCCGGCAGCGACGAAGCGATCGTGGGAGCGCGCCTGCGAGGCCGAATCCGCGGCGTGGATCTCGATGAAACCTTCGAGCTCAAGAAGAATCGCCCGGCCAAGATCGTCGGGGTGTTCGAAGCGAATGGGTCGTCGTTCGAATCGGAGATCTGGGTCGATCGAGACGTTCTGCGTCAGGCGTACCACCGCGAAGGGATGGTCTCGAGCGTCCGGGTGGTGCTCGATTCACCCAGTAAGTTCGACGCGTTTCGTGCGGGCGTCGAGAACGACAAGCGTCTCGGGCTGAAGGCGGAGCGCGAAACGGTCTTCTACGAGAAGCTGTCCGAAGGCTCGGCCCTGCTCATGGGCGTTCTCGGCACCGTCGTCTCTGTCTTTTTTGCCTTCGGCGCGATGATCGGCGCGAGCATCACGATGTATGCGGCGGTCGCCAACCGTGAAAGGGAGATCGGCACGCTTCGCGCACTCGGGTTCTCGCGTGTCAGCATTCTGACCTCGTTTCTCCTCGAAGCCGTGGCGCTCGCGGCGGCGGGCGGCGTCATTGGCGTCGCCGCGTCGCTCGCCATGGGGTTCGTGCATTTCTCGATGGTCAACTTCACCAGCTGGTCGGAGATCGTCTTCTCGTTCAACCCCACGCCCGAGATCGTCGTGAAGGCCCTCATTTGTGCGTGCATCATGGGCCTCGTAGGCGGCCTCTTCCCGGCCATCCGCGCCGCCCGCACCTCACCGCTCAAAGCCATCCGCGCCTGAGACGCGAGGGAATCTACAGGAGATCAGGAGGTCAGGCGCTAAAGCTTGTCGGTCGGGGGGTGTACGGCCTCGACCTTGCCTTCGAGCCTCTTGCTGATCCACACGCGATTGTGGGCGTCGACGATGACCGCACCGACGCCGTCGAGGGATTCGACGAGGGCGAGCCCCTTTTCGGGGCCCAGAATGAAGACGGAGTCGTCGACGGCGTCGGCGACGAATGCGTTGGGCGCCCAGATGGTGACGCTGCGCGAGGCCGTCGCAGGGTATCCGGTGTGCGGATCGATGATGTGGTGGTAGCGCTTGCCGTCGACGATGTACGAGCGCTCGTAGTCGCCCGCCGTGCTGAAGGCGTGATCGCTCAAGGGCAGCATGGCGAAATAGTCGCCCTCGGGGCCACGCGGATCTCGAACGCCGGCCTGCCACGGTGAGCCGTCGGGCTTGGTTCCGTGCGCGTAGAGATCGCCTCCGGCCTGGACGTAGTACGAGGTCAGGCCTCCGGCCTCTAGGACCTTGGACGCGGCGTCGACTGCGTATCCCTTGGCGATGCCGCCCAGACCGATTCGCACGTGCGATTCGTCGAGCAGCACGGTGCGCGCCACCGGGTCGGTCTTTACGTGCGCGAAGCCGAGGTAGCGCAAGTGCGCGCGCACCTCGTCGGCGGACGGCGGGTGGGGGTCGAGATCCTGGTCGAACTTCCAGAGGCCGTGGAGGGTTTCGAAGGTGATGTCGAACGCGCCGCCGCTCTGAACGCTGGCCTGAAGGGATGCGGTGATGACCGCGAAGGTCTCCTCGCTCACGGCGATGGGGCGAACGCCGGCCGCCGCGTTGATCCGCGAGATTTCGCTCGCCGGGTCCCACGTCGTCATCAGCCTTTCCAGACGAAGGATTTCGACGATGGCAGCGTCGAAGAGGTTGCGGACGCGCAGGGGCCCGATGCCCGGCTGGGTAAAGGCGGCAAACGCCAGGTGGGTGCCCATGGCGCGGCCTTCGCCGGTGACTTTCTCCGGCGAAAAGGGGGCGGGGCTCGAGGGCGGAGGGCTTGCCGCGGATGCCGTCGCGTGAGTGGGTGCGGGCTCAGGCGCCTGCGTGCGTGCGGGCGTGGGCGCGTCGCGGCAGGCCGATGCGCTGACGCAGGCCACCACCGCGCAGCGGGCCACGATTCGATGCATGGGCCCCGGGAGGCTACGAGCACTCGCTCCGCTGCGCGAGCGCGGAGTGGCGAGCCGAGCATGAAAGGGCCGTTTGACGGCCGGCCCATCCGCGGGGCACCCTTTGTGGCCCATGCCGCTTTCCAGGGAAATCGCCGCGAACATCGACGGCGCGGTCGACGCCTGCGCGGGCGATCTCGCCATGCTGGCGCGTAAGATTCACGCGCACCCCGAGCTGCGCTTCGAAGAGCATTTGGCGAGCGGATGGCTCAGCGACTTCGTGAGCTCCCGAGGACACTCGGTCGAGCGAGGCGTTGCGGCGATGCCGACGGCTTTTCGCGCCCGATCGGGCCCAAGGGGCGGCCCCTCCGTAGCCATTCTGGCTGAGTACGATGCCTTGCCCGGCGTGGGTCACGCATGCGGGCACAATCTGATTGCGGCGGGCGGCGCCGGGGCGTTCATCGCCGCCGCAGCCGTGGCCGAGAGCCTCGGCGGGGAGGTGGTTCTCTTGGGAACGCCTGCCGAGGAGGGCGGTGGCGGCAAGATCGAGATGCTCAAGGCCGGCGTCTTCGACGGCATCGGGGCGGCGATGATGTTTCATCCCTTCGATCGCGACCTCATCGCGCACGCAACTCTCGCGTCGCTGTGGCTGACGTTCGACTTTCGGGGATATCCCACGCACGCAGCCGTTGCTCCCCACGATGGTCGCAGCGCTTTGACGGCCTGCATGGACACATTTCGCCTCGTCGACGGGCAGAGGGTCCACTTTCGCGACGGTGTCCGGGTTCATGGGTACGTGACCAATGGGGGACAGGCGGTCAACGTCATCGCCGAGAGCGCTGCGTGCGAATTGAGCGTCAGGGCCAGGGACGGCGCCGAGCTCGAGCGGGTGCGCGGCATCGTCGAACGGTGCGCTCGAGCCGCCGCCATGGCCAGCGACGTCGAGGTCACTGTTCGCGTCCGCCACGGCTACCGCGACATGGTCAACAACATGGCTCTCGCGCGCCGATTCGGCGCTCAGCTCGAAGCTCTCGGGCGAAAACCGCGCGAGAAAGACGAGACCGTGGGCAGTGGAAGCACCGACATGGGCGACGTTTCCCATGCGGTGCCCTCCATCCACCCGTGGCTCGCGATCGTCGAGCAAGGGGCTGCGCTGTGTCACGAGCATCGCTTTGCCGAGGCGGCCGCCACCGACGCCGGCACCCAGACGGCTCTTATTGCCGCCAAGGCGCTCGCCCGCACCGCTGCCGAGTTCTTGGCCGACGCCGACCTTCGCGCCGCGGTCAGGTCAGAGTGGAGTCGAGAACCGTGATCGCGATGCGACGCATTCGCGCTTGCTGAAGCACCAAGTCGGTCAGCTCGAACGCCCTCTCGACCTCCGGGAGTCGCTCGAAGCTGCTGTCCCAGAGCTCGAGCGCCAGGCGCGGGCCATCGATGACGACGCGATGCACCTGAGCCCACGCCCAGCGCCGGGCCCGGGGGATCCCGAGCGGGAGAAGATAACGGGCCTCGATCCACTGGTCGCTCACGAGCACCCCGCGCATGTGGGTTCGCACGACGGTGGCGAGGGCGCTCACCAAGATGGCGCTGGCGAGCACGCCCGCAGAGATCGGGCGCCCGCGGTCGCCCTCGACGACCCAGCCGAAGATGACGGAGCTCGAAGGCGCCGCCACGTAGGCATAGAGCACCACCGCACCGAGCACCAAGGCTCCCAAGAGGTAAGCCGCCGATGGCAAGCGCGTCCTCCAGGGCGGTCCGAACTTGGCGCGGGCACCGACCGGCGGCGAATACGTCATCTCGAACTGAGCCACCGTCCCGTTGACCTCGGTGATACTGGGCCGGTCGCCGTCGTCGCCGCCCTCGCCCGCCTCCCGGGCAGGCCGCGGGTCTTCGTTGGGCGAGCGAGTGGTCGAGCTCACGGGATCAATCTGCCACGGACGCGTCTTGGGTGCTCGAGAGATCTCTAGGTCGGGGTGTCCGGCTCGCCAGCGACCTCGTCGCGGCGGCCTTGGCGCAGGCTCGCCATCTCGCTCTTGCTGGGATTGATGACCAGAAGGCCGTGATCGCCGTCGAGCAGCGCCACGTCTCCTTCCGACGCCCACCGGAAGAGCCCTTTGACGTCGGCGACTGCGGGCACGTCCATGAGGTGAAGCAGGGCGCGGGTGCGCGGACCGGCCGCCCGCTCGCTGAGGGCAATCCCGGCGGGATGCGAGCGAGCGGTCACCAGGACGTCGAAGACGGTCAGTGTGTCGCCGAGGAGGATGGCCTTGCTCGGGACCGAGAGGCGCCTGTCTGCGCCGGCGAGCATCGTCAGGGCATCGCAGAGGTCTTCGACGTCTCGGGCGCGTTCCTCCAAGAAAGAATCGCGCGTGACCGCGGCGGCGGTGCGCGTGGCGTCACGCGCGACGGTGGAGAGCGCTCGCGCGACCCCCATGCCGGTGGCCGCAGCCTCGTTGACGCGCTCGCGAAAGCGGGCATCGTCCAGGATCTCCGCATAGGTCTGCAGAAAGGAGGCGTCAGCGCCCAGGCCGATACGGTTTGCGCGGGCCACCATCTCTCGAATCGCCTTGCCGGCGACGGTGAACGCTCCGCGGAGTCGTTGCTCATCGGACGGCGAGCCCGCTATCCGCGCGGTCTCCGCCGGCCGCGTGGGCGGCCTGCGCAGCGGGGCGAGAGCCCCCAGAGCGCGCCCGGTCATGGCGGGCCGGCCCGTGAGCGTCACCTTTCGAGTTCCTCCACCCGTGCGCTTGGCCCGACGCTCGCGAGCTTCGTCGACGAGCTCGGCGTGGCGAATGCCTGCAGCGATGAGGCCCCCCAAGACGGTCACGAGCTCGACGTCGGCGTCGGTGAACGCGACCGCGCTGCGCTGAGCCACGATCGCCCCGAGCGGCCCCGCGTTGCCCCGTATCGGAACCGTGAGAAAGACCGGGAAGCGCTCCTCGCCGAGCTCGGCGAAATGCTTGTAGGCCGTGTGCTGTTCGGCCGAATCGGTCGATATGGGGCGCATGTACTCGATGGCTTCGCCGGTGATGCCCTGACCGACGCGCAGCCGCACCTGCCCGATCGCCCCGCGGCTGAAGCCCACGTTGCCGCGCATGACCAGCTCACTCTTGTCGCCCTCGACGACGTACAGCGAGCAAACCGAGGCGTTGAGCAGCTCCGCGACGCGCTTCGGAGCCTCGTCAAGAAGTGTCACGAGCGGCATCGGCCGAGCGGCGAATGCGAGAAAGTCGAGAATCCCGTCGAGGCGTTTGTTGCCCGGCGTGTGGACTCGAGGGCGAGGGCTGCGTGCCATTTTGCTTCGAGTATCGCACCGTCCTGCGGTACCGTCCGGTCCTATGAGCTTGGGTATGGCCCCACCGGGAACGAAGCTTCGCTTCCCATCGTCCGAGTGGTGCAGTGCCTACAAGGACGCCATCAACGCGAGCCCCGGCTACAAAGCAGCGTCGCGGGAGTGGACGTACGGCCCGGTCGCGATGGTGGTCACGGCCGATCCCGCCATCGGCCTCGCCGCCGACATGGGCATGTGGCTCGACGTCCACGAAGGCGTGTGCCGGGCTTGCACGCTCACGTCGCGCGAGGAGGCCGAGAAGGCGTCGTTCGTGCTCGTGGCGCCTTACGCGCGATGGAAAGAAGTCATCCGCAAAGAGCTCGATCCGACCAAAGGCATGATGCAAAACAAGCTGAAGCTCACCAAAGGTCACATGCCGACCATGGTGAAGTTCGTGACCTCGAACAAGGAGCTGGTCGAGGCGACGACGCGAGTGCCGACGCAGTTCATCGACGAGTGATACGCGATGAAACTTGACCAACGTGTGCAAGTTCTCCGATCATTGCGATCGTGAGTGCAAACGCGGCACCGCCCGTGGTGCTTGTCGCTGATGATGAACCGACGATGCTCGAGCTCGTGGCGCGCCACCTGCGCACGCTCGAACACCCGAGAATGGAAGTCATCGAAGCCTCGGATGGAGCGGAAGCCTGGCGCCTCGCATGCGAGCGTTTGCCCGATCTGGTCGTGCTCGACGTGATGATGCCGGGCATGAGCGGCTGGGAAGTGTGTCGAAAGATTCGGCAGGATGCGGCGCTCGCCCACACGGGCGTCATCATGCTGACCGGCATCGGCGTCAGCCTCAACGAGACCACGAGCCCGCTCTTCGGCGCCGACGACTACATCGACAAGCCTTTCGACTTCGAGAGCCTGGATCAAAAAGTCATCGCCGTTTTGCGTCATCGCGCCGCGCAGCGCGAGGCCGTTCCGCGCCCGCTCGCCAATGCGCGAGGGGCGCGCGGCCCCGCGACTCGCAACGGGGTCGGAGGGCCCGCAAAGGCGGCTGCGGGGAAAACCAAGAGCGCTCCAAAGGCCCCGCAAGGGTCCAAGGGGCAGGTCACTAAACAACACAAGAAAGAAAGAACCGCGAAGGCGGCCAAGAAAGGAACGAGGATCATGGCAGCGAAAAAGAAGGCAAAGAAAGCAAAGAAGACGGCGAAGAAGACGGCGAAGAAGGGCAAGAGGAAGTAGTTAAAGAGGGTCCGTTTTCCCGCGCCACCTCACAGCGAGGCTTCCGTGAAACTAGAGCGGCTCGCCTGGTTGGGAGACGAACATGAGATCACGGAGATTCAGGAGGTCTTGAGTACCCCTCCCTCCTGATCTCCGGGTCTTGTGTTCCCCTCACGCGGCGCGCCCGAGCCTTAGCTTTTCTTCCTGTCCGACGTGAAAAAACTGACGGAGCCGCGCGCGAAGCTCGGCGAAGCGTGCAGTGTCGACGCAATCGCGCTCGAGGCGACGCACGAATCGATTCGCGGCATCGTTGGCGACCCGATAGCGCTCGCCGAGCTCGGTGGTCGCGTCGTGGACGAACGCGACGCGTTCATAGAGTCGCGCGCGCAGCGCAGCGCTCGAGCCGGCGTCGAGGGTGCCCAGCGACGCCGCGAGGACAACCCATTTATCGACCTCGGCTTGCAGCTCGAGCTCGAGGTGCGTGGCGGCGCGACCGGTCCGCACCCGCTCCACCACGTACACGAAGTGGCTGACACCTTCGATGACCTGGCAAAAGGCGTCGAGCCCGGCATTCCCCGCGAGCTCGGGCAACCTGACGCTCACGAGCACGTCTCCTCCTTCGTCCTCGCGCATGACGAGCGCTTCGCGCTGCCCTTCGTCGGCGCGATCGAGGAAGTCGCCGACGTCGGCGACCCGGTCGACGCCGTACAGTCGCTCGAGGGCTCGTTGGACCCGGCCGGCCATCGCTCGTTCGCGAACCAGGTTCGCGCCGTTGCCGGCCAGGACCTCGGCGCCGCTCACTGCAACGTGCCCTTCGGTCCTCGCGTGGGCACGACACCCTGAGCGGTGAGCGCGTTCGCGAGCCGTTCGCTTCCGGTCTTGAGCCAACGTTCGTACGCTTTGATCAGCCCGCGAGCGGTCTCGGCTCCCATGGCGAGGCTTCCGTCGGCGACGTCGGACACGATTTCGACGAACGCGGCGAATTTGGACGCGAGCTCACCGAAAAGATCGATACCCGCGTCCTCCGACCGCCCGCGCAACATGACCCCGGCGGACTCGTAGGCGCGGGTACCAATAGAGTGCAGGTACTTGCGATCGACCCCACGAGACTCGAAGTGGTCGCTGAAGAAGCCGCAACCGTAGAGGACACCATCGCCAAGCGCGCGCAGGCGCTCGAATCGGTCGCCCGCGTCCGGAGCGTGCACCGCCTCGTCGAACAGGAGCGTCAGCGGGCGCCCGAGGGTCTCACCGGTCAGTCGAGCGGGATGCGCGTAGTCGGCAAGAAGGGCGACGATGTAGCGGGTGGCTCCGTCGGTGGCGTCCAGCCCGCGGGACCGAATCGAGTCTTCGACAGCTTCGGAGAAAAACGTTGCGACTGATTGCGCCGCCACTATCGCCATGCCTTTTGCCGTCCTTCTCCTCCTTTTTGTAAGGGATTCTCAGTCGTTCGGCAATTTCCGAACGAGTTACCAGCGCAGCCGGAAATGGGGGTTGGCACATCGATAGAGCAGGTGCTGGTATTCCCGCGAATCGTGCTCGGTGTCACGTAACCGCAAGTATTTACAAATAGTTATGAAATGGGCCGGAGTGAAGCCCTGGGCCCTTGACGCGTGGGCTGCCAGGGTTACCTTGCGCGCCGGACGGTTGGCACTCGTTCTCAGTGAGTGCCAGCAATCCGCGCCCGCGGGTGCAGCAACCCGATTCCAACCCCTCCCCTTTTTTGGGGCGGCTGCTCAGTAGGAGAAATACCAATGGCTACAGTTCGTCCGCTTCACGACCGCGTAATTGTCAAGCGCGTGAAAGAGGAAGAGAAGACCAAGGGGGGCATCATTATCCCCGACACCGCCAAAGAGAAGCCGATCGAGGGCGAAGTCGTTGCCGTGGGCAACGGCAAGATCCTCGAGGACGGAACCGTCCGAAAGCTCGACGTGAAGGTCGGCGATCGCGTGCTCTTCGGAAAATACGGCGGGACCGAGGTCAAGGTCGAAGGAGAAGATCGGCTCATCCTGCGCGAGGACGACATCCTCGGCGTTCTAGAGAAGTGACCGCGTCCTTCCAAGAATTCACTCCAACAGAGGTTTTATAATGGCTGCCAAAGAAATCGTTTACACCGAGAACGCACGCAATCTGATTCTGGCCGGGGTCAATGCCTTGGCCGACGCCGTGAAAGTCACCCTTGGACCCAAGGGTCGCAACGTCGTCATCGAGAAGAGCTTCGGGTCCCCCACGGTGACCAAGGACGGCGTCACGGTCGCCAAGGAAATCGAGCTCGAGAACCGATTCGAGAACATGGGCGCACAGATGGTGCGCGAAGTGGCCTCGAAGACGAGCGACGTCGCTGGAGACGGGACGACGACGGCTACGGTGCTCGCGCAGGCGATCTACCGTGAAGGAAGCAAGCTGGTCGCCGCGGGGCACAACCCCATGGAGATCAAGCGCGGCATCGAAAAGGCGGTCGAAGCCGTCGTCGAGTCGCTCAAGAAGATGGCCAAGCAGACCAAAGATCCGAAAGAGATCGAGCACGTCGGCACCATCAGCGCCAACGGCGACAAAGAGATCGGCACCAAGCTTGCCGAGGCGATGCAGAAGGTCGGAAAAGAGGGAGTCATCACCGTCGAGGAAAGCAAGACGGCTGAGACGACGCTCGAGGTGGTCGAAGGCATGCAGTTCGATCGCGGCTATCTCTCCCCGTACTTCGTGACGGATCCCGAGCGGATGGAAGCCGTGCTCGAGGACGCCTACATCCTCATCAGCGAGAAGAAGATCTCGAACATGAAGGATCTTCTGCCCGTGCTCGAGGCAATTGCCCGCAGCCAGAAGCCTTTGCTCATCATTGCCGAGGATATCGAGGGCGAAGCTTTGGCGACGCTCGTCGTCAACAAGCTCCGCGGTACGCTGCACTGCTCGGCCGCGAAGGCGCCGGGATTCGGCGATCGCCGCAAGGAGATGCTCAAGGACATCGCCGTGCTCACGGGCGGTCAGGTCATCGCGGAAGAGCTGGGTCTCAAGCTCGAGAACGTGACCATCACCGACCTCGGGCGCGCCAAGCGCATCACGCTCGACAAGGACAACACGACCATCGTCGACGGGTCGGGCGACAAGGCCAAGATCAAGGGCCGCATCGAAGAGATCCGCAAGCAGATCGAATCCACGACCAGCGATTATGACCGCGAGAAGCTCCAGGAGCGCCTCGCCAAGCTCGTCGGCGGCGTAGCCGTCGTCAAGGTCGGAGCCGCGACCGAGACCGAGATGAAAGAGAAGAAGGCTCGCGTCGAAGACGCGCTTCACGCCACGCGTGCGGCGGTCGAAGAAGGGGTCGTGGCGGGCGGTGGAGTCGCGCTTTTGCGCGGCCAGGCCGCTCTCGATGGCCTGAAAGTCGAAGACGAGCAGCGCTTCGGGGTGCAAATCATTCGTCGCGCGCTCGAAGAGCCTATCCGCATGATTGCCCAGAACGCAGGCCTCGAAGGGTCGATCGTCGTCAACAAGGTCCGCGAGGGCAAAGACGAGTTTGGCTACAACGCGGCCAGCGACACTTACGGCAACCTGCTCCAGATGGGCGTCATCGACCCGGTGAAGGTCGTTCGGACCGCGCTTCAGAACGCGGCGAGCGTCGCCGGCCTGATGCTGACCACCGAGTGCCTGGTCGCCGAGCGTCCCAAAGAGGAAAAGAACGGCGGAGCCGGTGGCCATGCGGGCCACGGGCACGGCGGCGGCGACTTTTAGTCGTTTGCCCACTGCCCTTGCTGCGAACACCCCGGGAGCCTCACGGCTCGCCGGGGCTTCGCTTTTTTGTGCTCCGTGCGCGACGCCCGCACGCGCGCTACACGACGGTTTACCCCGATGCCCTACGTGAAGCCCGAACACCGGAGCGTGCTCGATCCGGCGATTCGCGAGCTCGCCGAACGACTTTCCGAGGTCGCGCGATCGCTGCCGGAAGAGACGGCTTTCGCCGGACTGCTAAATTATGCGTGCACTTCGCTCGCACTCGAGGTCGTGCACGCGAGATTCGGGCGCCTTCGTTACGGTGTCATCGCCACCGTCACAGGGGTGTTCAAGAACGTCGCCGACGAATTCTATCGTCGCGTGGCCGCTCCGTACGAAGACCGGCAAATCGAAAAAAACGGCGACGTGCCGCTATACGAAGCCTACTCGACCGAGCCCGTGAAGCGGCCCTAGTCGCTCGGGTCGAACCGGTCTCTTAGCGACGTGTGGGCGCTGCACGCACGATGCGCGTGACCTAAAAAAGCGACCGGGCAGGCTTGTGGAAAGTGGCGTCCGTGTGTCTCCTACGCAAACTTCGCTCGCGGCTCGCAAGATGAGGCTGCCGGGCGCCTGGGAGCTCGGGCATCCTGACCTGCTCGATAGTGTGGAGGGTTGTGGAGGCGATCGAAGACACGGAGATCAAGCCGGGCACTCTGGTGGGCGGAGCCTACCGGGTGGTGCGTCCGCTTGCCGAGGGCGGGATGGGGGCGGTCTACGAGGTGGAGCAGATTGCGACCGGTGCGCGCCGAGCGCTCAAGGTGATGCACGGTCATTTTGCGTTCGATGCGAGCCTCCGGGCGCGATTCGTACGCGAAGCTCGGTTGGCGGCGTCGATTCCGAGCGACCACGTGGCGCTCGTGCTCGACGCCGGGCAAGACGACGCGACCGGCGCCCTATTTCTCGTCATGGAGCTGCTCGACGGAGCGACGCTCAGCCACGAGCTGCGGCGGCGCGGCCCTTTCTCTTGGAGCGCGGCGCTCTCTATCCTTGGGCAGATCGCGCACGCGCTCGGCGCCGCCCACGCCCTCGGGATCGTTCATCGGGATCTCAAGCCGGCGAACGTGTTTCTGGCCCGGTCGCGTCACGCTTCCATCCCGTTCACCGTCAAGTTGCTCGACTTCGGCATTGCCAAGGCAGTCGCCGGGGAATCGGAAGCGACCACGGCGGTTCTCGGCACGCCCGTGTGGATGGCGCCCGAGCAAACGACGGTGCACGAAACGATTGGGCCTCCCGCCGACGTCTGGTCGTTCGGGCTGCTGACTTTCTTGATCCTCTGCGGCCGTCACTACTTTGCCAGCGGCAACGTCAAGGCCGTCGCGACGGCTACGGCCCTGCGAGAAGTCATTGTCGATCCGCTGGTCCCCGCGGGCGTGCGGGCCGGTGAGCTCGGCATGGCCGACCGAGTGCCTGCGGGCTTTGGTGACTGGTTTGCCCGCTGCGTCGATAGGCTTCCTTCGAATCGATTCCCCGACGCGCGAGCCGCATTCGAAGCGCTAGCCCGGCTGCCGGCGCCCGCCTACTCCGCAGAGTCGGCGCGGTGGGAAGCGTGGGCGGACCGTTCCGATTCGCTCGTCGAGATGCCGCTCACGACCGTCGAAACACCGCATCCCTCGCAGAACATCTCGCCGTCCGCCTCCACGGCTGCGCGCTCGACGGGCCCGGGTCGCGGTCGCCCGTGGAGCCTGGTGGCGCTCGGGTCGGCCCTCGCTCTCTTGGCCGCGACCGTCGTCGTGTCGCTGTCGTGGCGAGCCCGTGAGGGTCGGCCGGCCGCCGCAGTGGCGCCTGCCCTCGCGTTTGTCCCGACCGCGCCGCTCGCACTTCGGATGCATGGCTCGAACACCATGGGCAGCGAGCTAGGGCCGGCCCTTGCTGAGGCCTTTCTTACGAAACAGACGGGCTCGAAGGTGGTCGTTCGAAGACGCACCGCGCCCGACGAGATGCTCGTCGAGGCGCGAGAGGGCGATCGCGTCGTTGGCACGATTGAGATCTTTGCGCACGGGTCGTCGACCGGGTTCGACGATCTCGGCGCGGGCCGCTGCGATGTGGGGATGTCTTCTCGCCGCATTCGGGCCGACGAAGTGGCCAGGCTCTCGCGTCTCGGCAACCTGTCGTCGGCGGCGAGCGAGCATGTCGTCGCCCTCGACGGTCTCGCGCTCATCGTCAACCCGACCAATCCGATCTCCGCGCTCACGAAAGCGCAGATTGCCAACATCTTCGCCGGCAGCGTGCGAAACTGGAAGGACGCCGGGGGGTTCGCCAGGCCGATCGTCGTGCACGCACGCGACGACAAATCAGGAACGTACGACACGTTCAAGACCCTCGTGCTCGGCGGCCGTCCGCTCGTCGATGGGGCCCTGCGCCACGAGTCGAGCGAGGAGCTGTCGGACGCGGTCGCGGGCGATCCGGACGCCATCGGCTTCATCGGCCTGCCCTACATTCGAAGCGCGAAAGCGGTGATGGTGCAGGAGTCCGGATCGGCGCAACTCCTTCCGTCGCCGATGACCGTGTCGACCGAGGACTACCCGCTGGCGCGCCGCTTGTATTTGTACGTATCGCTTGCAGCGGGGGCGACAGCGCACGATTTCGTCGATTTTGCGCAATCCGAGGAGGGGCAACGCATCGTGCAGGCCGCCGGGTTCGTCGACCTGCGACCGGTGTGCGATGCCAACGCCTTTCGTTGCACCTCGTGCTCGCGCGAATATCGCGAGACCGTGCGCGGCTCGTGCCGCATGTCGATGGATTTTCGATTCGATCGCAGCAGCACCGAGCTCGACACGCGCGCGCTCGCTGACCTTCAAAGGGTCGTCTCGATGATGCAACGTCCCGAGGCCGCCTCGCGTTCTTTACTGCTCCTGGGCTTCTCGGATGGGACCGGCTCGCGTGCCGAGAACATCGTTCTCGCCCAGCAGCGCGCCGGAACCGTGGCCTCTCAGCTGCGCGCGCGCGGGCTTCATGTCGAGCTCGAACGTGGTTTCGGCCCCGACATGCCGGTCGCCGACGATTCGATCCAAGAAGGCCGCGAGCGCAACAGACGGGTCGAAGTATGGTTGCGTTGAGTGAGCGCCGAGACCGTCGTCGAGGGAATCGTCGAGCGCATCACGTTCGAGAGCCCGACTAGCGGGTTTCGAGTCATCAAGGTCGCCGTCGAAGGCCGTTCGGATTGGCTGGCGGTGGTCGGCAGCTTTCCGCCCACAGCGGTTGGAGCGCGAGTCCGAGTCCGAGGCCGGATAGAGCAAGATCGCGCGCACGGTCCGCAGCTTCGGGCAGAGTCGCTGATCGAGCTTGCCCCAAAGACGCTCGCGGGGCTCGAGAAGTATCTCGCGTCCGGGCTCGTCAAGGGAGTGGGCGAGAAGCTCGCGAAGCGGATCGTCGAAGCCTTCGGTCTGGAGGCCCTCCGTGTGCTCGACGAAACTCCTGCGCGTCTTCGCGAGGTCGATGGCCTCGGCGAGAAGCGGGCGGCAGCTGTCGAGCGCGCTTGGCGCGAGCAGCGCGCCTTGCGCGACGTCATGGTCTTTCTGCAGTCGCACGGCGCGAGCGCGGCTCTCGCCATCCGCGTCGTTCGTCGATACGGAAGCCGCGCGATCGAGACGGTCTCGAGAGAGCCCTACCGTCTGGCGCTCGAGGTCCGCGGTGTCGGGTTCAAGACGGCCGACCGGATCGCTAAAGCCATTGGCGTCGCCGCAGACTCGCCCGAGAGGATGCAAGCCGGCGTTCTGCAGGTTCTCCACGACATGACCGAGGCGGGCCACGTTTGGAGCGAGCGCCACGAGGTCGTCGGTCGCGCAGCGATCCTCCTCGAGCTCGGCGAACAAGGCGAGCAGGATGTGCGAGATCGCCTGAAGCGCGCTCTCGACGCCACGGTTCTGGCAGGACACGCTGTCATCGAAGCGGCTGGTTCCGTTGGCGACGGCGACGATGTGGCGGTCTACGCGTTCGACGTTCACGCCGCCGAGGTGCGCCTGGCTCGCCGGCTGGCTGAGATTGCGCAAGGCGCCAGCCCCTCGATCGGCGGGGTCGATCAAGCTCTGCGCGCCTTCGAGGCCTCGGCCGACGTAAAGCTCGCCGACGAGCAACGAATGGCGGTCGAGCAGGCCGCGCGCCAACGAGTTCTGGTCGTCACGGGGGGACCGGGCGTCGGCAAGACCACCATCCTCCGGGCCATTCTCTCTCTTCTGCAGCGAGCTGGGGTGGGTGTGCGCCTTGCCGCTCCAACCGGTCGAGCGGCGAAGCGAATGGCCGAGGCAACCCGAACCGAGGCCATGACCCTCCATCGTCTTCTCGAGTTCGAGCCCAAGACCGGCACGTTCAAGCGCGACGCCGGGCGCCCTCTTGAGGCGGGAGCCGTCGTCATCGACGAGGCTTCCATGCTCGACCTTCCGATGGCCGATGCGCTCGCTCAGGCCGTCGCGCCGGGCACGCGGCTCGTGCTCGTGGGTGACGTCGACCAACTGCCGAGTGTCGGGCCCGGCGCCGTCCTTCGGGACGTCATTTCGTCCGGGGTCGTCCCGTGCGTTCGACTCAAGCACATCTTTCGCCAGGCGGCGCGCAGCCTCATTGTCACCAATGCCCACCGAATCAACGAAGGAGAGCTTCCGGTGACCGGCCCGGCCTCAGCCGATGCCGATTTCTTCATCGTCGACCGCCGCGATCCGGAGCGAGCCCGCGAGACCATCGTGGAGCTCGTCACATCACGAATTCCGCACCGTTTCGGGCTCGACCCGGTGCGCGATGTGCAGGTGCTCACCCCCATGAACCGCGGTCCGTCGGGCGCCGCGGCATTGAACGAAGCCCTTCAGGCCTCCCTCAATCCCGCAGGGCCGGCCCTCACCCGGGGGGCGCGGGCCTATCGGGTGGGCGACAAGGTCATGCAGCTTCGTAACGACTACGACAAGAACGTCTACAACGGCGACGTCGGGGTCGTGCTCGGCATCGACTCCGAAGAGGGCACCATGACGGCCCGCTTCGACGACCGCGAAGTCGCGTTTGACGCCCCCGACCTCGATGACATCGCTCTCGCCTATGCGTGCACGATTCACAAGTCACAAGGAAGCGAATATCCAGCGGTCGTCGTGCCCCTTTTGACGACCCATTTCATCATGCTCACCCGAAACCTCGTCTATACGGCCGTGACTCGCGGCAAGCGCCTGGTCGTGCTCGTGGCGGACCCGCGCGCGCTCGAGCTGGCTCTATCGGACTACCGCCGCGACGAGCGACGCACGCGCTTGGCGGATCGGTTGGCGGCGGCGTTGACGGCGCGGCGCCCTTTGGTCACCCTGTAGGTCCAATCGATGTTGCGGCGCCTTTTCGCAGGGCTCTTGCTTGGGGCGGTCGTGGGGGCCGCGGCCTCTGCCGCGCTTATCGGTTGGCTCAAAATCACCGTCTTCGAGGGAACCGCGGGGCAGCTCGAAGCCTATGGCGCAGCGCTCGCCGTGGGCGTGCTCGCTGGCCTCGTCACGGGCAAGCCGATCTGGGCATCGGATGCAAAGGTGGAGGCAGGTCTCAAGGCCTTTTTTGGGGCGCTCCTCGCGGCCGGAGGGATGTTCGCGCTCAGGCGATGGGCGCCACCGGTCACCCTTCCCGCCCCGGTGGGCGCGGGGGTGTCGATGGCGCTCGGCAACCTTCCCGTCTCGCTGGCGGTTGTCGGGGCATCGCTTGGTGCCCTGTTCGAGCTTGATAATACCGACGATGGAAAGGCGTCCCGCGGGCAAGCGCCCGCACGCTCGCGCGTCGCGCCAGGGCCAACTGCGCGGCGGGGTCAACCTTTGTCCGACGAGCACGACGAGGGGTCGGCCCCCTCTGCCTCCGAGGCGAGGTCCAAACGCGCCAAGGGCTAGCCCGCGCTCAAGCTTCGGCCGCAGGCAGGACGACGAAAAAGCGCGCGCCAAGCTCGTAAGAGCCATCGAGGCCGATTTCTCCACCTGCCGACTCAACGAGCCCTCGACAAACCGCAAGCCCCAACCCGGTCCCGTCGCCGACGGATTTCGTCGTGACGAACGGCTCGAACACCTGGTCACGTACCTCGACGGAGATCCCGGGTCCGTTGTCCTCGACTTCGATGTGCACGCGGCCCTCATCCGCCGCGCGCGCCCGCACAGTAACTCGACCCTCCTCGCGGCCGTTCGCGGAGACGGCTGCCGCCGCGTTGAGGACGATATTGAGGAGCACCTGCGTCAGTCGAGACGCGGGGAGGGCGACCAGTCGCGCCTCGTCGAGCTGCTTTTCGAAGCGCACCCCCCGGAAAGGCTTCTGCGGGCTCACGAGCGCGATCACGTCGTCGATGACGGCTCCCACGTCGGCGGGGCCCTGGTCTTCCGTCGTCCCCCCGAGCGTCGCCTCGGGCCGCGCGAAGTCGAGCAGGTCGCGCACGACACGATGAATTCGATCCGTCTCGCGCCGCATGCGGGCGACAAAATCGCGCGTCTCGGCTGCGAGCTCGCCTTCGAGGACGAGATCCTCCAGCCCGATGAGAGCCGCAATGGGATTGCCAATTTCGTGCGCGAGCCCGGCGGCGAGGCGACCGACGCTCGCCAGGCGTTCGCTGCGAACGAGCTGAGCCTGGGTCTGCGTCAGCCGCATCGTCGTTTCGGTGAGCTCCTTCACCTTGCCGATCAGGATGGCCTCGTTGGCGATGAGCTTTTTCGCCATGGCTTGCACGCTCGCACCGAGCTCGACGAGCTCTCGCGCTCTCCCCCTCGGGACAGGCAGGGTGCGAGCGCCCCCAGCGACGCGATCGGCAGCCAGCGCGACCTGCTCGATGGGACGAACGATGAGCCGCGTGAGCGCGAAGTAGGCAAAGAGCAGCAAGGCCAGCGCGAACACCGTCGTGTAGAGCGCGACCAGACGAACGAGCGCGGCACCCGACTCCGCGCTCGCATCGACGCGTAGACGCGTCGCCACGCTACCTAGGGCGGTCGGCGAATCGACCTGGAACGCCACGCCTGGCGAGCCGCGGACGACGTGGATCGTCTCGACCCCGGCTCGGGTCGGCGCGCTGATCCGTGCTACCGCGTCCGGCGCCCCGGCGCACGCCGCGCGGGCACCGTCGCCGCCGAATAGGCAGACGGCTTCGATGTCTTGCAGATGCGAATCGCTCTCGATGGCGTGTTGCAACGCGGGCCGCCCGCCCGTGGCCCACGCGTCGGCCACATGAATGGCGATGGCCCGGCCGAGCACGCGCGCGGATTGCTGGCGCGCGCCCATCACGGTGGCCTCCGTCAGGCTGGCGACTGCAAAGAAAAGTGGTCCGAAAGCGAGGGCCATGAGGCCCGCGAGCGCCAGAACGATCTGCAACCTGAGCCCGAACAGGAACGCCGGCCGGCTGCTCGTCGGCGTTTGGGCGGGGTCATCGGTCAAGCTATCGGGCCGTCGTAGCATCGGTCGCTTCGGCCAGATAGTCGAGCAGCGCGGCCCACTGGTCTTCGGTGAGCCTCACGCGCGTGCGGTGGCGCAAGAGGACCGGCCCGAGCGCCCCCCGCGTGCGGACGCCTGCCTGTGGAGGCGCGTGGCAGCTGCCGCACCGACTCGTCGCCACGGCCCTCGGCGTGTTGGGCGGCGGCTCCGGTCCGCACGCAACCGCGGTGAACGCGGCGGCCGCTAGCGCGCAAACCTTGGCTAAATCAACGCGCGCGATCCGGGAACGCATCGCCGATCGAAGAATTCAACCGCCAGGACGCCAGAGACGCCAGGACGGATCGCGCATTTAGACCGCGGCGACGTCGGGATACACCGAAACTTTGCGCTTCACGCGCGATCGCCACTCGTAGGTGACGACGCCGTCGACGAGCGCAAAGAGCGTGAAATCCTTGCCGACTCCCACGTTTTTTCCGGCATGAATGGTCGTTCCGACCTGCCTGACCAGAACGCTTCCGGCCGTGACTCGTTCGCCCCCATAAACCTTGACGCCTCGCCGCTGCGAGTTGGAGTCGCGTCCGTTGCGCGTGCTGCCGGCACCTTTTTTGTGAGCCATCGCGAATTCCTCGGTTCAGCCGACGATGTTGGTGATCTCGAGAGCCGTGAACGGCTGCCGATGACCGCGCTTACGGCGGTAGTTCTTTCGGCGGCGAAACTTGAAGACGATCACCTTGGGGCCGAGGCCCTGGCTCACGATCTTCGCTTCGACCTTCGCCCCGCCGACGAGCGGGCGGCCAAGCTTGGTGGTTTCGTCCGCGCTTCGGAGAAAAAGCACCTCGTCGAATGTCACGGCATCTCCGACGTTGCCCGCCACCTTCTCGACGCGGAGCCGGTCTCCCGTTGCGACTCGATACTGCTTTCCACCCGTCTTGAATACCGCGTACATCGTGGGGCCCTCTTGGATTGCGCTACTGGGCGCTGGCCGCGTCCGGTGAAGGGCCGCGGCGGGGATTACTTTGGGCCGCGGAGTATACGGACGCCGAGCGCCTTGTAAAGGCCGGACGCCTACCCTCATGCTAGGCCTGCGCACGCCGCCAGCGCGCCGAGAGCGCGCTCCCCGATCATGCCCGGACCGTACCTCGCTCTCGTCCTTCATGCGCACCTGCCTTTCGTCAGGCACCCCGAGCACGCTCGACACCTCGAAGAGCGCTGGCTTTTCGAAGCGCTCGTCGAATGCTACCTCCCCCTTCTCGACGCGTTCGACCGCATGGCGGGCGACGGGGTCGCCTTCGCGCTCACGATGAGCGTGACGCCGCCGCTCGCGGCGATGCTGAAAGACGAGCTGCTTCGCCGCCGCTTCGACGAGTATCTCGCGCGCGCGCAGACGCTCGCCGAGCGCGAGATGCGGCGCGTCTACGGCGATGCCGAGTTTGCCCCGCTCGCGACCTTCTATCGCGATCACTTCCAGCGCATGCGCGAGGTCTGGGAGCGCCACGATGGCGACGTGGTCGCGGGCCTCGTCCGCCACTGGGACGCGGGGCGGCTCGAGCTGCTCACCTGTTCGGCCACGCACTGCTACCTGCCGGGCATGCTCCCCGCCCGCGAGGGGATACGCCCGCAGCTCGAGCTCGGAGTGCGCGGCTTCGAGCGACTGGTCGGACGCAAGCCCACCGGTGCGTGGCTCGCCGAATGCGCATTTCACCCGAGCTTCGACGAGGAGATCGCGCGCGCTGGAATTCGCTTCAGTGTCCTCGATACCCACGGGATCATTAACGCCCGGCCGCGCCCGGCCTTCGGTGTGAACGCTCCTATCTGCAGCCCAAGCGGCGTGGCCTTTTTCGGGCGCGACATCGAGTCGAGCCGGCAAGTTTGGTCGCGCGACGAGGGATACCCGGGCGACGTCTACTACCGCGACTTCTATCGCGACATCGGCTTCGACCTGCCCGAGCCCGATCTCATGGGCGAAGTCGCGGCGGACGGCTCGCGCCTGATGACGGGCCTCAAGTATTTTCGGATCACCGGAAAGGGTGGGGTCAAAGAGCCGTACCAGCCGGGCGTGGCGAGCGCGAAAGCGCGCGAGCACGCGGCCAACTTCGTTTTCAATCGCGCTCAGCAGCTTCGGCACTTGGAAAGCACCATGGTGGTGCCACCGATCGTCGTCGCGCCCTACGACGCCGAGCTTTATGGGCATTGGTGGTTCGAGGGCCCTTTGTTTCTCGAAGCCGTATTTCGCAAGCTGCGCGAGGGCGCGGACGGCGTCGAGGCGGTCACGCTCCGCCAATATCTCGATCGCCATCCGGTCTGCACCGAGGCCACCCCCAGCGCAAGCACCTGGGGAGCCGGCGGCTACGGCGACGTATGGGTGGGGCAAGAATCGGCGTGGACGTGGCGGCACGTGCATCACGCAACGCGCTATGCCAGGCACCTCGTCGAGAAGTATCGCCACGCCGAGGGTGTTCGGGGGCAGGCGCTCGACCAGATGATTCGCGAGCTCCTGCTCCTGCAGTCGAGCGATTGGGCGTTCATTCTCAAGATGAAGACTTCGACGGGCTATGCCGAGGCTCGCGTTCGGGCTCACTCGCATCGGCTGCGCCATCTCGGGTACCTCATCGAGAACGACGGCATCCAAGGGACCGATGCCACGTGGCTCGAAGACCTCTGCCGGCGCGACAACTTCCTCGCGCAGATGGGTGGCGATGAGCTCCGCAGGCCGTTTGATCCCTGAGACCCGGGGAGAGAAGCGCCAGAACGCCCGGTGAGCGTTCTTCGGAGACGGTCTCGCGCTTTTTCAGCGAGCCGCTAGGAGTGCTAGAAATCGCCATGCCGCTTCGACTCGAAGGAACGTACACCGCGCTCGTGACGCCCTTTCGCGAGGCGCCGGATCAGCCGATCGATTGGGAAGCGCTCGACGGGCTCATCGACGTTCAGATCGCTGCTCGCGTCGCAGGGCTCGTCCCCTGCGGAACCACGGGGGAGAGCCCGACGCTTTCGCACGAAGAGCACGCGCGGGTAGTCGAACGAACCGTCGAGCGCGCAGGCGGCCGCGCGCAGGTCGTTGCAGGCGCAGGCTCGAACTCGACGCGCGAGGCCGTTGCGCTCTCGCAGCACGCCGAGCGCGTCGGCGCCGACGCGGTCATGGTCGTCGTGCCCTACTACAACAAGCCGACGCAGGAGGGGCTGGTACGCCACTTCGTGGAAGTGGCCAAAAGCGTTCGGCTGCCCGTCGTTGTCTACAATATTCCCGGACGGACCGGAATCGACCTTGCTCCCGAAACGCTCGCCCGCATTTGCGCGCTCGCCCCGAACGTCGTGGCGATCAAGGAGGCAACGGGGAACGTCATTCGCGCGCAGCGGATCGTGCAAACGATGGGTGAGCGCGTCGTCGTTCTCAGCGGAGACGACGCCCTGACCCTTCCGATGATTGCCGTGGGCGCCCGCGGGGTCATCAGCGTCACGTCGAACGTGCTCCCGGCCGAGATCGTGCGCGCCACGGCGCTTGCGCTGGGCGGCACGCTCGAAGAGGCTCGCCGCGAGCACCTGGCGCTCTTGCCGGTCCACGATGCCATGTTTCTCGAAGCCAGCCCCGGACCCGTCAAGGCCGCGCTGGCGCTGCGGGGCCTCATCCGAGACGTGGTGCGATCGCCCTTGTGTCCTCCTACCGAGGCGACCCGCTCCGCCATTCAATCCGCTCTCGACGCCTTCGCTCGGGGGGGTCGTTGATGCGTATCGCGCTAGTCGGCGCAAACGGGCGGATGGGGCGGGCGATCGTTCGGCTCGCGTCGGCTGAGGGACTGACTCTGGCCTGCGCGGTCGGCGTCGGCGACGTCGGTCGAGACGCAGGCGAGCTTGCCGGTAGCGCGGCTCTCGGCGTGAGAATCACCGATTCCTTGGGCGCGATCGGGCACGCGCGTGCCGACGTCGTGATCGACTTTTCGGTGCCCGCGGTGACTCTTGCCCTCGCGCCGCTCGCGGCGGCGTCCAAGACCGCCTTGGTAAGCGGTACGACGGGTCTCGACGCGTCCTGTCGAGCGGCGCTCGACGACGCGGCGACGGCGACGGCCGTCCTTTGGGAGCCGAACATGAGCCTCGGCGTTCACGTCCTCGCCGACATCGTGGCGCGCGCCGCGGCGGCGTTACCCGATTGGGATGTCGAGATCGTGGAGACCCATCATCACCGCAAAGAAGACGCGCCGAGCGGTACGGCCCTTCGGCTCGCCGAGGTGGTCAAGGGCGCGCGAGCAGGCGATTCGCGATACGTCCACGGCCGTCAAGGAAGGCCGGGCCCGCGGGGGCCGGGCGAGATTGGTCTTCACGCCTTGCGGGGGGGTGACGCCGCGGGCGATCACGTCGTGCACCTGATCGGTCTCGGCGAGCGTCTCGAGCTTGCCCACCACGCGACGAGCCGTGACATCTTTGCGCAGGGCGCTCTACGCGCCGGCCGGTGGATCGTCGGCCGCGCGCCCGGGCGTTACGGCTTCAAGGACGTGCTGCACCCTTAGGGGCGCTCGCTCGTCGACAGGGTCAAAAACTCAGCCTGAGATCTAGCGACCGGACGTGCGCTCCGATTGTAGGCACGAGCTCGATCGGAAGGCGCGCGGCCGCCGGCCGGCCGTCGCCCGACCCGCTGGAGGCAATTAACAGCCAGGCGCCCGTCCCCCCGAGCGCAACGCTCGCGACCGTGAACACCCATGCGAAGACGGCATCGTTTGTTTCGCGCGTGGTCGTCTGGCAGGCGACGGCCGCCGCCGCATTGCCCGGGGCCGCGCATACGTCGGTGACGTTCGCCGGTACCATCGCGCGCTGCTGGTCGGCCGCGTTCTTGTCGCTCGACCACTTGGCCGCCTCGAGCCCGCCGGCCACGAGCAGAACCACGCCCGCGGCGATGCCTGCGTAACCGAGCACCTTGGGGACGTTGCTGCTTTGCGAGGGGCGGGTTGGAGGCTCGGGCGCTGGCGTCGTCGCCGCCGCAGCCGCGACCGGCGCCTGGACCGGCGTCGGCACACTTGCGGCCTTCCCGCGGATGGCCGGCGGCTCCTCCGTCGCGGAGCCCAGGAGAGACTCGAGAAGGCGCACCGCGACCGCTCGCAGCTTGGGGCTCTCGGGGTCTTTCAAGTTGTCCGGGAACGTCGCGCTGGTTTTAGCCCCGGCGCCGTCACGGCTCCACAGATTCACTTCGACCGCGACGTCGCCTCGCCCGCGCGACATCGAGCCCCAAACGTAGCGGTCTGCGTGAAGGTGATCGCCGATGCGCTCGAGACACGCACCGTCGGGCCGCGCCGGACAGCGAAGGGCAATGCTCAACGTCTCGAAGGACTGCGAGGTCTCCTGAAGAGACCAAGCCGGAAGCGCGTCGACCCGCGCGCGAAGCGCGGCCGTGAGGGCCTCGGCCTGATCGTCGGCGTCATCGGTCGATAGAGTCAGGACGTAGACCGGTGCCGCAGCACGATCGTCGGCGCGGGCGCCTCGAGCGCCTAAGAGCAGCCCCGATGCGACGAGCGCACAAAGCCCGACCCGGATCTCCCGAAACATACGCGCGAGCCTAGTGTATCGAGTTCATCGATGCACCCGCGCCAGGCCCCCGATGCGTAACGGTGGCACTATAATGCGCCGGTTTATGTGGTCCTCATGCGCATAACCGGAGGCATTCATCGCTCGCGCGCTCTTCGGGCGCCGCGCGGGAATCTCACTCGCCCCACTTCGGACCGAGTGCGCGAGGCTCTCTTCGGGATCCTGGCGTCCGCGCAGGCGATCGAAGGCGCGCGCGTGCTCGACCTTTATGCGGGGACCGGTGCCCTCGGGCTCGAGGCGCTTTCGCGCGGAGCCGCCCAGGCGACTTTCGTCGAGTCTTCGCGTTCTGCCGTCGAGGTGCTGAGGGCGAACATCGGAGCTCTGGGCGTCGAGGCCACGGCGCGGATCGTCGAAGGCGAAGTCGAGCGAAGCGGGCGCCGCATCGCCGCCCTCGGTCCTTTCGACCTCGTTCTGGCCGACCCTCCATGGGCGCTCGTGGATATGGGCGACCCCCAGAGGGCCCTGCTAGCTCTGGTCGGAGCCGGGGTTCTGGCGCCGCTCGCCTGGCTGGTGCTCGAGCACTCCTCGCGCACCCCAGCGCCCGAGCTGGAGTCGCTCGCGAACATTCGGACTCGCGCCTACGGCGATACGACCCTAACATTTTACAAAACCGCTATACTTGCCTGCTCTTCGCCCGATTCTGGCGCGGAGCCCCCTTCCGACTGAGTCTTTCCCGAGATGAGCACTCCTTCGAGCCGTCCTCCCCCCGGCGTTCCTCCGTCGAGCAACGCAAAGTACGCCATCGTCGTTGTCGTCTTGCTCTGTGGCATGGGCGCGATCTTCTGGCTTCGCAAGCCCTCCGCGTCGACTGCGGCCCCGCCGCCCGTGACGAGCGCCGCGCCCTCGGCGGCCCCGACCAACTCCAAGCTCGACGACATCCCCCCTCCGCCCCCCCCCGAAGACAGCTCCGAAGCCAAGCCGACCACGGGTCCGCGTGTCATCTACGTGCAGAACGCGGGATGCGACGGGAAATGCCGCGGGACCTCGCCGCCCGAGCTCGGGCAGGCCTTGCAGGTCCGCGCGTCGCAAGCGAGGCGTTGCTACAACCAAGCCCTCGCTCAAGACTCGCAGCTCAAAGGGCACGTGAGCATCGCGGTGCGAATCGGTCCGGGCGGCAACGTTTGCTCGGCCAACGTGGCTTCCAACGACATGGGGACGCCGAACGTCGCCAACTGCGCGGCGAACATCTTCCGGTCGGCCGCCGTTTATCCATCGCCCCGAGGCGGCTGCGTCGACGCGAACATCCCCATCTCGTTCGTGCCGCAGCACTGAGCCTGCGGGCGCGGTCGATCGCACGGGTGAGCGGAGGCTGACAGCCATAGCGTGGTCGACGAGCGTGATCGGGGCGTCTTGCTGGAGGTCGCATACGACGGCGCGGCCTTTCACGGATGGGCCGCGCAGAAGAACGCGCGCACCGTAGAGGACGCTCTCCGAGGCGCTGTGCTGGCCATGGATCCGCGCGCGAGCGAGCTTCGAGGAGCCAGTCGAACCGATGCCGGTGTTCACGCCGAGGGGCAGGCCGTAGCGTTTGACACCGCGCGCGACATTCCGGCGCAGGGCTGGGTTCTGGGCCTCAACCAGCACCTTCCGGAAGATGTCGCCGTGCGAAGGGCGCGAAGTGTAGCGCCCGGGTTTGCCCCTCGCTTCTCTGCCCGGACCAAGCGATATCGCTACCGGCTGCTCGTCGACGCCGTGCGCGATCCGCACTGGTCGGCGAGGGCCTGGCGCGTGATGGGAGTCGATCTAGCGGCGATGACTCTCGAGGCCCTTGCCGCACGCGGTACGCACGACTTTGCCGGCTTTCGCGGGTCGGCCGACCAAAGGCCTAGCACTGTGCGCACGTTGACGCGGGTCGACGTCGAGCGCGAGGTCGATGAGCGCGTGCTCGGGGTGGTCGTCGAGGGGAACGCGTTTCTGTACAACATGGTGCGAATCCTCGTCGGCACCTTGGTCGACGTGGCTCGCGGGCGCCTGGCGGCCGGCGCCATCGCTCGCGCCTTGGAGACCGGGCGCCGCTCGGATGCCGGGACCACGGCTCCGGCGCACGGCCTAGTGCTCGAACACGTCGACCTCGTGCTACCGGAAACGGTAGGACCGCCATGGCCGCCCTGAACCAGACCGCGCGCCTTCACGTGCGCGCGCCGAAAGTCGGCGAAGGGGCACAAATTGCTTCTCTCTGGCGAGAGCTCTGGGAGGCCCACGAGAGCTGGGGCGGATATCCGGGGTCGCGCGACGACCGGGTCTACGCCCACCTTGGGGCGCGGCTCGACGACGATGCCCGGGTGCGTGCGGGCAACCCTGTCCTCGGGCGCCACATCCATTTGATCGCCGACGTCGGCGGGGGACCTTGTGCCCAGGTCGAGGGGTGGCTCGACCAGCACGGCGGTCTGGTGGCCACACCCATCACGTGCGAGGTCCGTTCGCTCATCGTGAGCTCGCGGGAACGGCGCGCGGGCGTCGGGCGCATCCTACTCAAGGCGCTCGCCGCGGTGGCGCGCGCTCTGGCCGGTCGCTCCCCCTGCGTGCTCGCGGCCGAGGTGCTCGAGCCCAATCCGGCGCATGCGTTTTACACGCGTCTCGGTTACGTGCCGGTGGCCTGGTGCGCGCGGCTGCCTGCGCTGTCCGACCCGGTTCACCCCCTCTCGTCGATCACCGCTCGCCTCGCCACGCCCGAGGACGCTACGGCCATCGCTTGCCTCGAAGCGATTCTCGCCTCGCGGCGACGTGACGCGGGGGACATGCGCTTCGACGGGCCAAGGGCGATCGACCCGCAGCTCATCGCCGCGATCGTGGCCAATCTCGAGAGCGACGCCGGTGAGCCCGCGCGTGATCCCGAGACGCTTGTAGCGGTCGATGGTGCCGGCGCCGTGCGCGGCATGGCCAGCTTCACGGCGCACGGGTTGGAGTCGCCCTTCTTGCCCGTTCGCAGGGCGCTCGTCGGGCGCTTCGCGCTCGATCCGGACTGGGCTGCCGATCCGCTGGTCGCCGAGCTCGTCGGACTGGGTCGCCGCCTGGCCGTCTTGCAGCGTGCCCAATACGTCGAGCTGACGGATCTCTCCGCTCCTGGGACGGACCTCTACGACGCCATCCTCGCGACCGGCGCCGCCGCCTGGTCGCGCATCGTGACGCAAGGGCCCCTTCGGGTCTGATCCTCGCTGGCTTGCCCCCCGGTTGCCTGCGAGTACCCTTGGCGGCGCATGACCCCGCCCTTGCGTGCCTTCTCCCTACGGTTCGCGCTGGTCACCTCGACGATGCTGCCCCTGCGGGCCTCGGCGCAAACGGTTGCCGCGGCCCATCCCGCGGCTCCGCCGGCCTCGGGGCTAACGCCGTCCCAGGTGTCGGCTTCGACTCAGGAGGCCAAGCGCCTCTCGGACGCCTTCGTCGCGGTCGCCGAGCGCGTGAGCCCGAGCGTCGTCCAGATCGACGTCACGGTGCGAGATGAGCGCGCGGATCTCTTGTCACATTTCTTCGGGCCGTCGGCCGAAGGCGAGCCCATCGCCCGGGGGATGGGCTCGGGGGTCGTCTTCACACCCGACGGTGCCATCCTGACCAATAACCACGTGGTGGAAGAGGCGCTCACCATCACAGCGCGCCTGCGAGACGGTCGCTCCCTGCCGGCCCGACTGGTAGGGAGAGATCCCGCGACCGATCTGGCGATCGTCAAGGTCGACGCCTCCGGCCTCGCGGCCGCCAAGTTCGCCGACTCGGAGGCTGCTCGGGTGGGCGAATGGGTCGTGGCCATCGGTTCGCCCTTTGGTCTCGGATACACGGTGACGGCGGGCGTGCTCTCCGCGAAGGGTCGCGGGGGCTTGGGGATGAACGCCATCGAGGACTACTTGCAGACCGATGCCAGCATCAACCCGGGCAATTCGGGCGGCCCCCTGTGCAACCTGTCGGGCGAAGTGTTGGGCATCAACACCATGATTGTGGGGCGCGGGCAGGGGATCGGTTTTGCGGTGCCGAGCAGCATGGCGCAGCGCGTGGGCGATCAGCTCCTCAAGGCGGGCCATGTCTCGCGTCCATGGCTCGGTGTAGCTGTGCAGGACATCACGCCCGAGCTGGGGGCGGCCTTGCAGCTGCCGGCGGGCGCCTCCGGCGCGCTGGTCAACAGCGTTGCGGACGGCGGCCCAGCCTTCAAGGCGAACATGCGGCCGGGCGACGTCATCGCCAGCCTGGCGGGCCGCGAGGTGCGCGACGCGCACGAGCTCATCCACGACACCATCAACTTGCAGTCGGGCCGGGCGATCGCGCTAGAGATCGTCCGCAGTGGCAAGCGCTACGGAGCGAGCATCACGCTCACCGAGCGTCCCGAGGCCGCCCCCGAGCCAACGCCTCAGCAGCAACCGCCGACGCGTCAGGGGATGGGTCTGGTCGTGCGCGATCTCTCCTCCCAGCAATCGGCGCAAATAGGCTCGTCGGCCAAGCCGCTGCCTGTCGTGACTCAGGTGGTACCCGGGTCTCCTGCAGATCGGGCCGGGCTGCGCGTGGGCGACGTGATCATGGAGGCGAACGGAGCGTCCGACCCCTCCTCGGCGCAAGTGGCGGACCTCGCGCGATCGGGGTCTTTGCTACTTCGCCTCAAGCGCGGCGAGTCGTACTTCTATACGGCGCTCAAAAAATAGTGACCGACCGGGGGCGCACGAGCCCATACGGAAATCCGACCGCCCCCGTGTTGAAACCGCGCGGTGGGGGCACTCGAAACGGGGCTCGGCCCAGCATGGCGCGCATCGGACAAGCCGATGCCTGCCCCAAGGGGCTGCGTCATGCACGCGTCGCCGACGCTCGATATGGAGGAAAATATGGCGAGCAAGAGCAATGGTCACGTCGCGACCGCCGCCCCGACCCACGGCAACGGGGTCGCACAGCCAGCCCCCCTCGAAGTGAAGAAGAAGAAAAAACCGCTCAAGAAAGGCAAGTACGAAGCGGAGCTCTTGAGGCTCCAGTGTGAGCTCGTCAAGCTCTCGGCCTGGGTCAAGGATCGAGGCTTGCGAGTGGTTGCGCTCTTCGAGGGGCGCGACGCGGCGGGCAAAGGCGGAGCGATCAAGCGCATCACCGAGGCCATCAGTCCACGACTCTGTCGCGTGGCGGCGCTCACCGCGCCGACGGAACGCGAGCGCACGCAGTGGTACTTCCAGCGCTATGTGGCGCACCTTCCCGCGGCGGGCGAGATCGTTCTGTTCGACCGAAGTTGGTACAACCGGGCCGGGGTGGAGCGCGTGATGGGGTTCTGCTCCGAGGAGGAGTATCGCGAGTTTCTGCGATCGGTGCCCGAGTTCGAACGGATGCTCATCCGCTCCGGGATCATCGTCATGAAGTACTGGTTTTCCGTGAGCGACGAAGCGCAAGAACTGCGATTTCAAGAGCGAAACCACAGTCCGATCAAACGTTGGAAGCTTAGTCCGATGGATCTCGAGTCGCGCAAGCGCTGGGTCGAATACTCCAAGGCCAAAGACGAGATGTTCAAATTCACCGACATGCAAGACACCCCGTGGTGGGTCGTCGAAGCCGACGACAAGCGCCGCGCGCGCCTCAATTGCCTCAAGCATTTCTTGAGCTGCGTGCCTTACGAGGATCTCACTCCCCAGCCCGTCGAGCTTCCGGCGCGCCAACAGGACTCGACCTACGTCAGGCCGCCGATGGCGGCGCAGCGCTTCGTCCCCAATCATCTCTGAGACGGCCCAGCCCCACGGGCTAAGGAGCGCTCGTTTCTTGCGCCCAGAGCTCGCGACCGCCGATCGCCCTTGGAGGGGGGAGCGAGTTGGGGTACGGGTCGCGAGCGATGGTCGAGATTCGGAAAATCCGCCTGGGAGCCTCCAACGACGACTTCTTCAACGTCGTCGACTACATCTATCGGGGCGACCCTTGCTACGTCCGCCCGCTCGACTTCGAGCTCAAAGACCGCCTCAATCCGAAGAAGAATCCGTTCTTTCAGCACGCCGAGGGCGTCGTCTATTGCGCCTACCGTAACGGCTGGTGCGTGGGCCGCATCACCGCCCAAATCGACCAATTGCACCTAAAGGGTCACAACGACGGGGCCGGCTTTTTCGGCTTTCTAGATACCGTGGACGACGCCGAGGTCGCGCGAGAGCTCTTGAGGGAGGCCGAGAGCTGGCTGCGCGCCAAGGGCATGACGACGATCCGGGGGCCAATGTCGCTCAACGTGAACGAGGAGATCGGTTGCCTCGTCGAGGGCTTCGACACTCCGCCGTACATCATGATGCCGCACCACAGGCCCTACCAGGGCTCGCTCATCGAAGCGGCCGGTTACCATAAGGCGAAGGACCTCTTTGCCTGGACCTACTCCGTGGGCACCCCCAACAAGCGTGTGCAACGCGCCCACGACGAGATCCAGGCGATGCCGGAAGTCTCCAAGCGAGGCGTTTCGCTCAAGAACCTAGAGAGAGACGTCGAGCTCTTGGTCGACATCTTCAACGACTCTTGGGGAGACAATTGGGGCTTCGTACCCTTCACCCGAGAAGAGGTGCGGAAGATGGCCTCCGATTTCCGCCTTCTCCTCATGCCAGAAATCACCTGCATCGTTTCGATCGACGGCGAGCCGGCCGCGGTCGCCCTCGCGGTGCCGAATCTCAACGAGCTCGTGCAAGATTTCGGAGGCAAGCTGTTTCCGCTCGGCTTGCCCAAGCTGCTCTGGCGCTTGAAAGTGGAAGGCCCCCGGACCGCGCGCCTCCTGCTCCTCGGTATCCGCAAGAAGTGGCGCTATGTCCGAAAGTACGCGGCGTTGAGCGCGTTCATGTACGCCGAAATGAACGAAGGCGGCCGAAAGCTCGGCCTCACGGGTGGAGAGCTCGGCTGGACGCTGGAGGACAACGGCCGCATCAACGCCGGCATCCAAATCATGGGCGCCAAGATCTACAAGCGCTACCGGTTGTACGAAAAGTCACTCAGGGGTGCGGCATCGTGAAAGTTCTGGTGACCGGTGCTAGCGGCCTTTTGGGGAGTCACGTCGCCGAGCAGCTCAGCAGCCGAGGCGACCGCGTACGTGCCTTGGTGCGCCGCTCTTCGAAACGCAGCCACCTGCAAAGCCTCCCCAACGTCGAGCTCTTCGAGGGAAGCGTCGAGCAGGTCGACCGCGTGGCCGAGGCCGTCGACGGCGTCGATGCCATCGTGCACTGCGCTGGCCTGGTCAAGGCCCGGAGCAACGACGAGTTCTTCAGCGTCAACGTGGGTGGGACGTCCAACCTCGTGCAGGCGGCGAGGACGGGCTCGCGCAGCTCGAGCTTCAAGCGTTTCGTTCATGTCTCGAGTCTGGAGGCATGCGGGCCGTCTCCAGACGGATCGCCCGTCCCCGCCGACCAAGAGGCTCCCGTCACCGCCTACGGACGGAGCAAGCTTTCCGCAGAAAAGGTGGTTCTGTCGGCCAAGACGGAGATACCGGTCACCTTGCTTCGGCCCGGCGCGATTTACGGGCCGCGCGACGGAGAAATCCTCCAGGCGTTCAAAGCCATCGAACGCGGTCTCTTGCCTCTCATCGACGAGGGACGCGCGATGGGGATGTGGATCTACGCGACCGATTGCGCTTCCGCGTGCATCCGCGCGATCGACGCGGACGTCGCGAGCGGCAGCACCTATTTCGTCGACGACGGTTGTGGCCCGCTCTCGCAGCGCCAGATGCTGGCCGACGCCGAGCGCGCCCTCGGCCGGCGTGCGTTCGTGCGTCAGAGCCTGCCCGTCCCGTTGCTCATGGCCGTGGCGCGGGGGCTCGAGGTCGCCGGTCGCCTAGCCAATCGGCCCGTCATGTTGACGCGAGAGAAGGCGAACATGCTCCTTCAGCATTGGGTGTGCTCCTCCGAAAACACCCGCAAAGATCTCGGTTGGGAGCCGAAGGTGCCTTGGAGCGAAGGGGTGGAGCTCGCCGTACGCTGGTATCGGGCCCACGGCTGGCTTTGAGAACAAGGGATACAGGCCCCGTCCTGCTCCTTTACTGCTGATCTTCAGTGAGCTCTCCGACTGGCGCATCGACGCTTTGAGCACTAGTTTGCGCACGGACCGCACATGCTTTCTTGGGCTCTGAAAAAAGTCTTCGGCACTTCGCACGAGCGGGAGATTCGCCGTCTCCGGCCTCGCGTGGAGGCCATTAATGCGCTCGAGGCGGGCATCGCCAAGCTCTCGGATGCGGAGCTGCGCGCCAAGACGGCTGAGTTCAAGCAGAAGCTCGACCAGGGCGCCACGCTCGACGACTTGCTTCACGAGGGTTTTGCCGTGGCGCGCGAGGCGGGTAAGCGCGCCCTCAAGATGCGCCACTACGACGTCCAGCTGGTCGGCGGCATGGTCCTTCACAACGGGTCGATCGCCGAGATGCGGACCGGTGAAGGCAAGACGCTCGTGGCCACTTTGCCCTGCTACCTCAACGCGCTCTCGGGCAAGGGCGTGCACGTCGTCACGGTCAACGATTATCTCGCCCGGCGAGACTCCGAGTGGATGGGGCGCCTCTACAACTTTCTGGGCCTGAGCATAGGCGTCGTCGTGCACTCGCAAGGCGAGCAGGAAAAGAAGCGGGCATACCGCTCGGACATCACCTACGGCCAAAATAACGAGTTTGGCTTCGATTACTTGCGCGACAACATGAAGTTTAGCGCGCTCGAGTACGTTCAGCGTGAGCTAAACTACGCGATTGTCGACGAAGTCGACTCGATCCTCATCGACGAAGCGCGCACGCCTCTCATCATCAGCGGGCAAGGCGAGCCGTCGAGCCACAAGTATCACCAGATCAACGAAGTCATCCCGCGCCTGCGCAAAGACGAGCACTACGTCGTCGACGAGAAGGCGCATTCGGTCACGCTCACCGACGATGGCGTCGAGCTCGCCCAGAAGCTCATGGGTATCGGCAACCTCTACGACCCCGTCAATCTCGAGAGCTTGCACATCCTCAATCAGTGCCTTCGCGCCCATTCGCTCTACAAGCGCGACGTCAGCTATCTCGTCACGGAAGAGGGCAAAGTCCTCATCATCGACGAGTTTACCGGGCGCGTGCTGCCCGGGCGCCGTTGGAGCGATGGGCTCCATCAGGCCGTCGAGGCCAAAGAAAACGTGCGCATTCAAGAAGAGACGCGCACGATGGCGACGATCACGTTTCAGAACCTCTTTCGTCTCTACGCGAAGCTCGGCGGAATGACGGGGACGGCGGATACGGAAGCCACCGAGTTTCACACGACCTACAAGCTCGGGGTCGTCGCCATTCCGACCAATCGGCCCATGGTTCGCGCCGACCACCAAGACGTCGTCTACAAGACCGAGCGCGAGAAGTTCACGGCCGTCATCGCCGAGATTCTCGAGTGCCACGAGAAGGGGCAGCCCGTCCTCGTCGGCACGACGAGCGTCGAGAAGAGCAACGCGATCGCGACGCTGCTCAAGAAGCGCAAGATTCCTCACGCGGTGCTCAACGCCAAGCACCACGAGCGCGAGGCGTTCGTCGTCGCGCAAGCCGGGCGCAAGGGCGCCATCACGGTCAGCACGAACATGGCCGGCCGAGGCACCGACATCGTGCTCGGCGGCAACCCCGAGATGATCGCCAAGCTCGAGTTTCGCGAGGGCGGTCGCGATCCCGACCTCGATCCCGTAGCGTTCGGCGAGGCCGTCGAACGCTACGATCAATCCTGCAAGGCCGAGGGCGAAGAGGTGAGAACGCTCGGAGGCCTGCACATTCTAGGCACCGAGCGTCACGAGTCGCGCCGCATCGACAATCAGCTGCGCGGTCGCGCCGGTCGTCAGGGTGATCCGGGCTCCAGTCGCTTCTATCTTTCGCTCGAAGACGATCTCATGCGCATCTTTGCCGGGGACCGCGTCAAGGCCCTCATGGAGCGCATGGGGATGCCGGACAACGAGCCCATCGTCCATCCGTGGGTGACGCGCAGTATCCAGGACGCACAGCGCAAAGTCGAAGAGCGAAACTTCGACGTTCGCAAGCACTTGCTCGAATACGACGACGTCATGAACGAGCAGCGCAAGACGGTCTACAAGCTGCGCCAGCAGCTCTTGCTCGGCATCTACAGGCCCGAGAAAGTCGACGACGACGGTAAGGCGACGGGCGAGATCCGGCAGGTGCCAGTAAACGAGCGAATCGCCGGCGACGTCAAGCAGGCCATCCTCGACATGGTGCTACACCACGGCACGTCCATCGGCGAAGGCAAGACGCCCCCGAAGACGGTCGACGAAGTCACCGAGATCTACTCGATGCCTTCCCTCCAGCAGGATGTCTACCAGTTCTGGGGCTACCGCTTCGACTTCCGCGAGGGCGAAGGCCGCTCACCCAAGGCAGTTTGCGAGCGCCTGCAGGCCGAGGTCCCCCTGAGCTTGACCGAGCAGCGCGATCAGTTGCTCGATCTCATCGACAACATGGTCGGCGCCATCGTCGAAGAGTGCTGCCCGCCGAACAAGCCCCCCGAAGACTGGGATTGGAAGGGCATCAAGGCGGGTTTTCTCGAGCACTTCGATTCGAAGGGTCCGGAAGTCGAGCACTTGCACGACCCCGAGCAAATCGCGAAGGTGCTTTACGAGGCGGCCGCCGCCAAGCTCGACGCGAAAGAGAAAGAGACCGGCACCGAGCTCCTTCTGCGCGTTTTCCGTCACTTCTATCTCGAAGAGATCGACCGACAGTGGGTCGAGCATCTCACGTCCATGGAGCACCTGCGCGACGGCATCGGCCTGCGCGGTTACGGGCAGCGCGACCCCAAGCAGGAATACAAAAAAGAGGGCTACGACGTCTTTATGACGATGATGGCGTCGACGAGCAGCAGCGTCTGCACGAAAGTCTTCAAAGTCCAGGTGCGCCGCGAGAATGAAATCGAGCGCATCGAGCGGGAGGACGCCGAGAAGCACGCGGCCCAGCAGCGGGCGATGCAGATGCGCCACGGCTCCGAGCCCCAGGCGGGCGACGACGAGGCCGCCGCGCCCGTGGCGGCGCGCCCCGCTTCGCGCCCCGCGCCACCCCGCGTGACGGTGCAGCCGGTTCGCCGCGAAGGGCCGAAGGTGGGGCGAAACGATCCCTGCCCGTGCGGTAGCGGTCAAAAATTCAAGAAGTGCCACGGCGCCGCGCTCGAAGAAGACAGCGACAGCGGTGGCGACGACGCGACGACCTGAAAGAGAAAAACCGCCAGTGCGCCGGCAGCGCCAGGGCCGAGAAGGAGCTGGATGCCCCTTTTCTTATTGTTGGGATCTCCCGTAGCATCCCACCCCATGAAATCTGGCGGATGGCTGTGTGGCATCGGGATGGCAGTGGCGGTAGCGGCGTCGGCCGGAGCTCTCGGGGCCTGTGGCTCACCCGAGGCGAAGTTTGCCTCCACCAAGGCCGGGCCAATGCCGGCCGGTGAGACGTGGACGGGCGTCTACTACAACCCCGTGTACGGCTATCTCAACATCGTCGAGACGAGCGGCAACCTCGTCGGCAAATGGCGCCGCACCGACTCGAGCCACTGGGGCGAGATGAGCGGCACGGTCGACGGCAGCGTCGCGCACTTTACGTGGAAAGAGCGCCGCTTCGGGTCGCTCGATCCAAGCGGGGAGGCGCACGGGTCGGGAGTGTTCGTCTACAAGCTTCCGCCGGCCGACCATCCCATCGCGGAGCTCGACGGTCAGTATGCCCTCGAACAGTCGAGCGACGTCGGAGTGTGGCACTGCATCAAGCAAGAAGGCATGAAGCCGGACTTGAACGCGGTGACCGGCGACAACCCTGCGATCGAATCAGGCAGTCACGACAAGTGGGAGTGAGGCCTCGTCGGTCTTATTTGTAAGCGAGGAGCTTGGTTAGCTTCATCGCGAGCATCGTGTTGCCACCGAGCTTGAGCTTGCCCGCGAAAAAGAGCTGCATGGCGTTGGCCTGCGGGTTCTCGTAGAGCTTCTGAAAGTCTTCATCGCTGACGGTGACCGTGCAGTCGGCCGGCCCGCTGCCGGGCTTGCAGCTCGGACCCGTGCTCGTGACGTTCACGAGCCATTCGCCGCCTGAAGGACCGGTGATGTTCAGTTGAAATGTGGCGCCGATGCCTTTTGCGTCCTCGACGTTTTTTGCGAGCGCGGCGGGCAGTTCTTCGTTGAAGAGCTTCTGGATGTCGACAGGCACGGGTCGGGCCTCCTCGGGAGGCGCGGAGTCAATCGTGCTTGCGCGTCTTCGTCAAGCGCCGCCGGTGCCGCGCCTACGCCCCGCAGGTGCGGTTTCGACCGCCGGTTTTTGCATTGTACAAGCGCTCGTCGGTCAGCCGAATCAGCGCTTCGGCGTTTCGCTCCGCGGGCAGTAGCTCCGAGACCGAGGCATAGCCCACGCTCACGGTGACCTTGTGCTCGGCGCCCTCGGCGTCGATTGCCAACTTTTCGATAGCCGCGCGCAGCCGCTCGGAGAAGCGACCGGCTCCATCGTGCTCGATGCCGCGCGTGAGGATGACGAACTCCTCGCCGCCGAAGCGCGCGAAAACGTCCTCCACGCGGATCATGCGGGTCACGAGCGCGGCCACCTCTCGGAGCACAGCATCGCCGGCCAGGTGTCCGTGCTCGTCGTTGACCCGTTTGAAATGATCGAGGTCGAAGAGGATCAGCGACAGCGGCGTCGCGTGGCGTCTGGCGTAGGCGATCTCGCTCCCCAGGCGCTCGATGAAATAACGCCTGTTGTGCGCCTTGGTCAGGGTGTCGCGCACGGCCGACTCGTAGAGCTCGTGGGCCATGCGTTCGGCTTGCGAATCGACGATTGAAAAAGACACCGTGACGTGGGGACCGATGTTGACTCGGTCGCCGCTTTCGAGGTCCGCGCGCTTGACCCGCTGTCCACCGACGAAGGTGCCGTTGGTCGACTCCAGATCTTCGAGCAGGTAGCGCCCCACGCCGAGAAAGCTGACGCGCGCGTGGGTTCGGCTCACGCCGGCGTCATCGAAGCGAAGCTGCGCCTCGCGAGCGCGTCCGATGACCGTCACCCCATCCCCAATCGAATGCACCCGGCCCGCGCTCGCTCCGGAAATGACGGTGAGGATTGCGCGGACGGTCTGCTTGGCCATGGCCGGGACGGCCGCGGAGATCGTCGTTTCCGTCGTCCGGGTGCTCGGCTCCTCTTCTTGCCAGTCGGCATACGACGGGCGTGGCCCGCCGGCTGCGTTTGGTGGTTTGGACGGTCGCTTCGGACGATCGCTCATGGTCCTTGTGCGCTCGGCGCGAGGCCATTGTACCACTTTGCGCCGCTGGACGGTCCGTAGCGTCGCGGCTAGAAGGCCAAGAGGCAGGATGCCACTTCTTCAGGGCAAAGTGGCGATTGTCACCGGGGCGGGGGGTGGCTTGGGGCGCGCGTACGCTCGCCTTTTTGCCCGTGAGGGAGCGAAGGTCGTCGTCAACGACATCGGATCGGCTCGTGACGGAACTGGCGTCGACGCTCGCCCCGCCGACGCCGTCGTCGAGGAGATTCGCGCGGATCGCGGCGAGGCGGTCGCCAGCCACGCCTCCGCGGCGACGGCCGAAGGGGCCGAAGCCATCGTGAGCGCGGCCATGGTCGCGTATGGCAGGGTCGATATTCTGGTGAACAACGCTGGGATTCTCCGCGACAAGAGCTTTCTCAAGATGGACGAAGAGATGTGGGACTCGGTCCTCGCCGTTCATCTTCGGAGCACGTTTCTCTGCTCACAACGTTTCGCGCGCCAAGTCGTTGCGCAGGGCGGGGGCGGGCGCGTGGTCAATACGACGAGCTCGAGCGGGATGCTCGGCAACTTCGGACAATCCAACTACGCCGCGGCAAAGGCAGGCATCTATGGGTTGACGCGCACGATGTCGATCGAGCTTCAGAAGCACGCCATTACGGTCAATGCGATCGCGCCGCTCGCCAAGACGCGCATGACCGAGGATCTGCCCCTCTTCAAGGGCGTCGACACTCTGACCGCAGAGCACATCGCGCCCGTAGCTCTCTTTCTCGCGAGCGACCTTTGTGGAGAGCGCACGGGGCACGTCATCGCCGCCGCCGGCTCGCGTCTCTACGCCTTCCGAGTGGTCGAGACCCCTGGGCGCTTCAAAGAAGAAGATGGGGGCGTGTGGACCGCGCAAGAAATCGCGGGCGCCTGGGAGTCTATTGTGAAATCGCCCGGAATACCCTGCTAACCTGCGCGCCGCCCCATGCTCGATGCTCGTGCCTTTCTGATTGCTTCCGTCGACTACCTTCGCAGGAATCCCGACGAGATTGTCACGACCGCGGTCAATGCCGCGAGCCTGAAGTTCGGAGTTCCGCTCGCCGCGCTCAAGTGGTTTTCGTCGCAGGCGAAGCTGCCTCGCAAGGCACCCAAGGACATCGACATCGATAGCGCCCCGCCGGCCATCCGCATCAGCCTGTCGGTACAGGCCATGGGGACACCGGTCCGCGCGAGCGCCAACGTTCGAGTCGACGATATCGACTTCTCGCCTCACGCGATGCGGATCGGCATCCGCCTGAGCGACGTGAAGCTGACTCTGCTCGGCGAGAGCGATACGGCCGTGGCCACCCTCATCAAGTCCGGCGCCCTCGACCTTACCAAGACGGGCAATCTCCTCAAATTCGTGCCCAACAAGCCCCCGGCGATCGTCGAGGCGGACGGCGACCGAATCGTCGTCGATTTGCTCAAGATTCCTGCCATCGCGAATAACTTCTGGCTACGTCGCGCCCTGGCCGTCATGACGCCGGTCGTCGGCGTGCGGGCTATCGAGACCGATCGAGACCACCTTTATGTGGCTCTTCGGGCGAGTCCGCGCGGCCTTCCAAGGGCTTTCGCCGCGCTTCGGGGGCGAGGGTAGCGCGCCGGCCTCAGGCTTGACAATGGCGCGCCATGTAGGACATTCTCGCCGCATGAAAACGGTGCCCATCTCGCGGACGAGCAGGCTCCGAGAGGTTCTCGGTGCGGCAGCTGTCGCCGTTGGCGTCAGCGTGACGTTGGCTGCCGATGCCAAGGCGGATATGTCGCACGCGGCGCCGCTGGCTGCGCGCATGCACGAAGCAAGCGACTCGCTCCGTAGTCTCCAGAATACCGATCCCGAATCGGGTAAGCGCCCGGATGCCCACCGCGAGCGGAAGGACGAAGGGGCCAACTCCATCGGATGGGGTAACTACTGGGCCAACTTCAATCCGTGGAGAAACTGGAACAACTGGAACAACTGGCACAACTTTAATCAGTGGGTCAATCTCTGAGCGTCGACCCATGATCCCCGGCGGGACCACGGTCGACCTCCTGATCCTTCAACCGACGCCTTTCTGCAACGTCGATTGCGATTACTGCTATCTCCCCGATCGCGCGTTGCGCACGAAAATGCGCCCCGAGATCGCGCGGGCGTCCGCCGAGCGAGTGAAAGAAGCGGGCCTCCTTGGGCCGAGTGTTTCAGTGGTCTGGCACGCGGGTGAACCGCTGACGGTGGGCCTGCCGGCCCTCGAAGAGCTCTTCGTCGAGGTAAACGAAGCCATTGGCCCGAGCACGAAGGTCACACACCACATCCAGACGAACGCGATGCTCATTTCGCGAGAGTGGTGCGACTTCTTTCTTCGCGCTTCGGTCCGCATCGGAGTCAGCCTTGACGGCCCCGCGTTTCTCCACGATGCCCATCGCCGGACACGGTCGGGCCGGGGCACCCACGAGCGCGCGCTGAGAGGCGCGACGCTCTTGGCGGAGAGCGGGATCGAGTTTCACACGATCTCTGTCCTCACCGAGCTGTCACTGGACTATCCGGACGAGTTCTACGATTTCTTCCGCTCGCTGTCGGTGCGTCTCGTCGGGCTGAACGTCGAGGAAATCGAGGGCACGAACCATCGATCGAGCCTGCAGTCGTTCTTGATTCGACCCAGATATCGAAAATTCTTGGCACGACTCTTCACGCGGGTGCATCGCGACGATTTCGCGGTCCGCGTTCGTGAGTTCGACTCGGCCATGTCGGCCGTCCAGGGCTCGGAGGCTCCCATCGACGCGGCGACGGATCAGCAGAACCAACCGTGGCGAATCGTGAGCGTCGATTGCAGCGGACGCTACACCACGTTCTCTCCGGAGCTTCTCGGTCTGGCCTGGGGCGACGACACCTTCAGCCTCGGCAACGTGCTCGATACACCGATCGAGGCCGCTGCGGCGTCGGAGAAATTCAGGCGGCTGTCGGGCGAGATTGCGGCGGGCGTCGATGCTTGCAAAAAGGAATGCGAATACTTTCGGTATTGCGGGGGAGGGGCTCCGGTCAACAAGTATGCGGAGAACGGCTCGTTTGCGTCCAGCGAGACGATGTTCTGCCGGCTCACGCGAAAGGACGTCCTCGACGTCGTCGCAGAAGAGCTGGTTCACGTCGCTCGGCCACGCGTTCGGATAAGTGCGTGATGAGCGGACCCAACGTGCCGGCGCCGGTCGTCCGAGACGTGAGCCGTTGGTCCGCTCATGCCCGTATGTGGCGCCTCACGACCGAGAGGCGCGGTGAGGGCTACCAGGCCGTGTCGTGCGGCGCCCGGCTCGAAGCGCTGGAGGCTCGCGCTGCGCGGGAGGCGTCTCGGTCCGCGGACGGTTCGGTCATGACGTTTTTCTGCCTTCCGGAGACGATGAAGGCGGAGGCATTCTTGCTCGACCCCGCGTCGCTGCTCAGCCCCGGGTCGAACGACGGGTCACGCCGATTCATCGAGCACTTCGGCGAATATCTCGAGTTTCTAGGCTCGTCGCCAGACCTCCGCGCGCGAGCGTGCGTCGTCGCGCCGGCCCAGGTTTCGCGAGGAATCGTCCGCCCCTTCGACGAGCCAGGGGTCGCCGAGGGCGACACGCTCGTATGCTGCAATCTCTCGGATGTGCCCGCCCGCATCGCCCTGCGCGGGAAGCCGCTCGTCGCCGACGAGCCCGAGCCCGCCGAGTCGATCGCCCTCTCTCTCGATGCCGGCGACTGCCTCATCTGCGCTCGTGCGTGGATGCTGGGATACCTTCCCGACGAAAATGGAGAACCGACTTTCTGGTTCGAGTGTCTAGTGCGAAGCGATGGTCTTTCGGGAGCTCGTCGGGCGGGTGCCCAACGAGCTCCATCGCGAGTTTCCCCAGATGCGGACGCTTCGGCGCCGCCAGCGAGGTCGTTATGAGAGTGACTGTTTCCATATTTGCATGCGTGGCGGTTCTCGGTGGCTGCGCGGAGAGTGGGAGTGGCGCGCCTGCGCCGGTGACGCCTGCGCCCGCGGCGCCTGCGTCTGCTGCGCCCGCGCCCGTCGCGTCAGTTGCGCCTGTCGCGTCACCTACCCCTGCGCCCGCGGCGCCTGCGTCCGCCGCGCCCGCCGTTGCGTCACCGCCGCCCCCGCCCGAGGGTCTTCCCGGAGAGCAGGCGCTCGTGCCTATCGCACACGATGTCGCCGTGGCGCTGACAAACATCATGTCGCCCGAGGGAATGCCGGCCGCCTGGGCCAATAGAGTGGGAAGCCCGAGCCAAGCGTTCAAGACCCGGTGGGCATCGCTCACGGCTGGGGGCAAAGGCGAGCCGGTCGCTACCCTACTCGACATCGGAGCGGTGACGTTGCCGCCCGGGAGTCGCGCAGAGGTTCAAGCCAAATTCATCCTGCTGGGCGACGGCCGGATCCGCTGGTCGACGGTCGCGGCTCGTGAAGGGGCCGCGGTCGACGCGAATCCAACGCCAGGATTGCCGGCTACCGAGCCCGCGGTCTCGGACCTCTTGCTCAAGCTCATCGGTCGTCTGAATTCGGGTCCTTGCCAGCTGCCCTTTCTGACTGGAGAAGAGCTGCTCTCGTTGCCTGCGTCGCTGCGAGGTGAGCTCGGGGTGGATTTGCCGACGTTCGCGGACTCGTGCGCCATCATTCGAAAACACAAAGACGCCACTTGGGGGCCGATTCTCGAGGCCGCCGTGGTCGTCTTGCGACAGGGTGACTCCTATATCGCGGTTGCCGCGCACTTCCTGGCCGACACGGCGTCGGGCAAGCTGGTGCTCGAACCCGTCGACGTCGCGCCCGTGAAGGGGTCGACGATGGAGCTCGCGTGGGCCAGCACCGCCGCGGGAGCACCGTCCGCGAAGCACAGCGGCGCGACGCCTGCTGCCGCTCCCAAGGCGCACTAGAAGCGCACTAGCCACCCTCGCGCGGGCTCACTCCAGCGTGTCGGTGGCATCGATGCTCTCGTCGCACGTATCGACGATCTCGCCATTTACAACCACGTTCTCGCTGCCCGTTGAGGTGCCGGTGATCGTCGTGCCGTCCGCGCTGAGCACGAACGTGCCGCTCGCAAACGTGAGCTGATTGACCGTGCCATTGCTCTCCGTTGACGAGCACATCGATCCCGGCACGATCGTCGCCGTATTGCCTGACACGCTCCAGTCCAGGGTGCAGCCCGCACCGTTAAGGCCGATGATGCCCGGGCCACCCGTGGTGAACGCGACGATCGACGCGCCCGTCAGTACTCCATCGTCCCCGCTGCTGCCGCAGTTCGTGAAGGTCTCGGTAGTCGTGCCGCTCCAGGTGCCAACGAAGGCCTGGGCGCCGCCGAGCAGGCAGGCACCGTAGGTGATGCCGTCGATTACTTCGGCGGGATTTACGGCGGTACACGTGGTGCGTCCGGCACAAGCCGTCGGCTTTGGGGTCAGCTGACACCACGAGGCGCAGCGCGCACTGCCTGAGGGACCGAAGCAACCCAAGCCCGGAGCGCAATCCGCATGCGTTGTGCAGCTGGCCCCCGCCACTGCGGAACCCGGCACCACGCAATCGCTGATGGCCCCGCCGCCGGTCGCGGTAAATGGGTTGCACCCGTTGCCCGCTGCGCAGGTATTCGGAGCCAGAGTGCACGCGACCGTGCAGCTACCATACGTGATGCCGTCGATGACTGTCGCAGGACTGAACGCCACACACGTTTCGTCCGAGTTGCACGCGGTGGCCGCTGGGCTCACCTGGCACCACTGACGACAAATGGCGCCGCCCGAGGGCCCGAAGCAACCAAAACCCGCCACGCAACTCGCGTCCGCTGTGCAGCTTGCCCCCTCCATTTCCGAGCCCGCAACCGCACAATCGGTGGAGCCATCGGCTTGCAGGACGCAAGACTTTTGATCCGCGCACGAGCTCGGGGCCAAAGTGCAGGCGGTCGGGACGGTCGCTGAGCCCGACGAGACCGTAGTCCCCGACGCAGCGATGCCCGAGGCGCTGCTGCCCGACGAGCTCCCGCTCCCGCTGGCCGGACCCGTCGTGGAGCCCGTGTTGGAGCCAGGGCTCACGCTCCCCGTCGCAGATCCCGCGCTGGTTCCGCTGCCCAGGCCAGAGCCACTAGCGCCGCCGGCGCCGGCACCAGCGCCATTCGCACCCCCGGCGCCCGCACCCCCGCCGTCCGCGCCCGGCGGTACGTCAGTAATCCCGAGGATCGCGCTGCAACCAGCGGCGCCCGCGACGCCGAGGACGAGCCCCATGGCGCGCAAGTTGGGGGAGCTCATTAAAAGATACCTTGCAAGAGAAACCCTCCGCTGCCGGGCCCAACGCTTGGGGTTAAACGCACACCTACCGAGCCACCCGTCGCCGCGCTGCCGCTCGAGGCGGTGAAGAACAGAATCGCTCCAGCCGCCAGGGCCACCCCGCCCGCGACGAATCCAATCGTCGACACGGTCGCCGCGCTCGCTGCGCTGTCGTGATCGGACACGGCCTGAGCGTGCTGCGCGCAGCCCGCCGCTGGGCACTCGCTCTGCGCGCTGCTCCATTTCGAGCTTGCGATCGCGCCAAACGCGCTCCCCAGCACGATTCCTCCGAGCCCGGCCACGCCGACCACGATGCCGATTGTTCTCTGAGAGCTGCCGCTGCTCGTCTCTGCTAGTGCCGCGGGCGTCGTCGGGGGCGGAGCCGTAATGGGGGGTGGAGTCGTAGTCGCGGGCGGGGGCGCAGTTGGTGGCGGGGGTGCAGGTGCGGGCGGTGGCGTCACCATTGGCCTGGGCGATGGGGGTGGCGTCGCCGGCGCTGCCACGCTGCCAACGACGATCGGCTCGCGTCGATTCTTTTCGCCCTCGCGCAAGACGAAGTGCCGGACGACCGGTGTTTGATCGACGACCTCGAACCTGAACTCGTGGTCCCCAGGGTCAAGGGAGATGGCGGCGCCGCCGAGCTTGTCGGAGTAGGGGGCGCCGTCGACCGCAAGTCGCACGTTCGCGAGGTCCCTACCCGAGGCATCCTTGACGTCGAAAACGATGCTCGGCAGAGACTGGTTGAGCTCTCCCAGGCGCTGCTGACACGACACCTTCACGACGTCCGGGCAACTGGATGCGGCGCATGTCGAAAGCTCCTTGCGCGCGTCGAGAAGCTTGCCCGCCTTACGCAGCGTCAGCGCTTTCTCGCTCGCTGCGATGCACGCGTCGTCGGTCTGCGCATACGAAGAGCCGGCCACCGCCAACGTCGCAACACCAAGGGCCAAAGGGAGCCAACACCGAATCGCCGGGCACATACTGGCTCTCAATTGCAAACCTTCTTGAAGTGCGGTTGCCCCGCGCTGTCATACTCGGTCGTGATGTGACAAGTCGGCGCTGGAGACGGCGAATGCGCGGGAGGTGCAGTCGCTACTTTATTGGGCTCAGCGTGGGCGGTCGTGGATCCGGGCAGGACGCTCCTCGGTTGCGACGTCCATGCAGGGAGTGCGGCGTTGGTGGTTGCACCCGCCGGGCTCACCGGAGTCTCCGTCGGCTGCTGGGGCTCGAGAACCACCGGCTTCGCGGGCATCGCCGCGGCGGCGACAGGTGGGGTCGTCGTTGCCGAGGGTGCGCTGGCACCGCTCGCCTCGGATTTGAGTCGCAGGGCCCACGCGGCGCCCGCGGCGCCCGCGGCTATCGCGAGCACCCCGACGATGCTGGCGACAGCGACTACTGTCCGCCCCTTTTGGACGCCTGGGATCTCGTGGGCCGTGTTTGCGGATGGGGCCATCGTGCCGAGAGACCCGTAGAGGCTCGGGTCTGGATGCATCGCGTTCTCGTGGCTCCCGGAGATCCGAGCGGCGGGGGGAGCTGGTCGGGGGACTTCCGACGAGGGCGGCAAGACGAGCGCGCTCTTCGAGAGCCCCGATGCCTGGATGATGCCCACGATGCGCTCGATCGAATGTCGAGAGCGCTTCGGACCGAAGTCGGCGAGGGCCAGCGCGAGCTCGGCGACATTACCGTAGCGACGCCCCTTCTCCTTCTCGAGACTTTTGAGGATGACCGCTTCGAGCCCCGGCGGAGCGTCGGGTCGAAAGCTCCGAACGGGGGCGAACGAGCCGGTCGCGACTCCGATAGCCACCTCGGCGAACGAGTCGCCGACGAAGGGTGGGGTGCCCGTCAAGAGCTCGTACAAGACGATGCCGAGCGCCCAGATGTCCGTTTGCGCATCGACGTCCTTGGCCGACCGCATCTGCTCGGGTGACATATAAAGTGGCGAGCCCATGATGGCGGTTGTCTTGGTGGCTTCCATCCCTGGACGCGACCCGCCGAGCTCCGCGACCTTCGAAATGCCAAAATCGAGCACCTTGATGACGAACTGTCCGTCGCTACGCCGGACGCAGAAGAGATTGGCTGGCTTCAAATCCCGGTGGACGATCCCCAAGCCGTGCGCGTCGGCCACGGCGACGCAGGCCTGAAGAACGAAGTCGACCGCTTGCTCGACGGGCAGTGGACCTCGCTGCAGGAGCCACGCGGCGAGGTCCTCGCCTTCGAGAAACTCCATGACCATGTAGGGGGCGCCGCCATCGAGCGTGCCCACGTCGGACACGCGTGCGACGTGCTCATTCTTGATCTTGACCGCCGCTCGCGCCTCGCGAGCGAACCGGCCAACGACTTCCGGGTTGCGCAGCATCGCGGGCAACAGAAACTTGATGGCCACTCGCTCTTCGAGCTGAAGGTGAGTGGCGGCCACGACCACGCCCATGCCTCCGACGCCGAGCACCCGCTCGACGCGATATTTGCCTGCGAGAACTTCACCGGGCTGCACGCCCGCTGAGTTTTCTAGGTCGTCGTGCATGGCTTGTGCTTCCCCCGCCTGCGGTCCGGCTCGGTTGGAACCATACAGAGGGCCTTTCTCGGGGTGTGTCAAGGGGCGAGAGTCTACCCCTCGACCCCACCGGCGAGCGCTTCGAGGCTCAGCGGGGCCCTAGCGCAGGACAAGGGGCAGTCGCGGCGATCACGAAAGCCCCTTTTCCGCCGCCGCCCGCACCTCGTCGAGCGTATATGCGCGCACGACTCGACCGTTCTCGTAGACAGGCACGAGCAAGTCGTCTTTCCGTGGCGCGCGCGCCGTCGAGTAGGCGCCCCCCTCATGAACGAGCGCGAGGTGCCCCTTCTTGCTCCTCTTGGCCATGTCGGTCGCGGGCGATTTCGAGACGTCGATCCACTGGCCGCCCCGTAGCGCGGCGGAGCACTTGAAGGCGAAGCGCTGCGTGTCGCGATCGAGCTGCTGCAAGAGCCCGCCCCCCATGCCGAAACCGATGTTCGACGCGGAGTACCGACGGGATCGAAGAGCATGGAGCACCTCGCCGATCGACTCGTCGTTCATCCCGTCGCCCTGGATGAGCCCGAGATAGGGCGGCAGCACCTTGAAGCCTTTGGGGTTCGTGCGCATGCCAAGCTTTCGCTCCATGATTTGCAAGCACTTCACGTTGACGGCCGCGGGGTCCCCCGAATCGGGACGGGCCACCAGCTTGCCGCCGGAGCTCTTGATTTCGTCAGCGAGCTCGCCGCACCAGACGTTCTCGATCACATTGAAGAGGTCGAAGCTGTCCGAGACGCACGCCGCGATCTTTGGGGTTCCCGCCGGCACCTCGCGCTCGACGAGGTACTTCTGCACGAAGTTGCGGTACGCGGCGACCTCGTTCTCTCGGCCCCACATCGTAATGGTCGAGTGTTCGGCGGCCGGGATGGAGTAGCCAGCCATGCCATCGGCGGTGCCGTAGTAGTGGTTCGCGGCGCGCACGCCTTCCACGGTGTCCGACCCGCGAAAGCTCACCAAGTGGGCTGCCGCGCCGATACGCGCCGACTCGCGGCTCGAAACGCCGCGCGAGCCGAAGTCGTGAAGCTTGAAAGCGATCTCGCCGAGCGGGTCGGCGCTCGTCTCGACGAGCGCCTCGAGTATGACCCTCTTGCAGTAGTGCGAGCGCGAAGCGACCGTCGTGGGGTACCAAACGCGGACGAGCATCGTTTCGAGCCACGAGACGATCCAGAAAACCTTCGGATCCGGCGCGGTGAGCTCGATGTCGAAAAGGACGTTGCCGATCGGGACAACCGTGCCCTCGGGGACTGCGCGGATGCGCACGGGAAGGCGTCCGCCGTAGTGGTTTACCAGGTGCTCCCATCCCTCGCGATTGAACGGCTCGCCGTGCGCGGCAAAAAACGTCGCCGCTTCGTCGACGTGGGCCCTCGTGATCGGGCGCGAGAGGTACTCGAGGAGGTAGTATTGCAGCCCGAAAAAGACCGTGTCGCGGTACCGGCCACCGCGCGACTCGAAGTACGAGTACATCGACGTGACGTCCGGCGGGTACTGAAGCCAATGGCTCGCCTTGTACGAGTCGGTGTCGAGGATGATATTTTCGGCGATGGGTTCCACCCCCAAGACTGTAACGCGATCGCCTTCTAGGGTACGAGCACGGCGCGAAAGCGGATCTTATTCTGCATCATCTTCGCGAAGGCTTCTTCGACTCGATCGAGCGGGAAGGTCTCCACGCGCGCCTTGATGCCGCCTAGCTTGCTGAACGCGGCGGTCTCCTCGGAATCGATGGCCGACCCGCTCGGCCAGCCTGCGATCGTACGACCCCGCAAGAGACCGAAGGCGGAGACGGAAATGGGCTCGTGCGGAGCGGCCACGAGGACCAGCTTGCCGCGCGACTTGAGCCCTTCGATGACACTCGCGATCGCAGAAGCGTGGGGAGCCGTCGCGAGGACGAAGTCGGCCCCGCCGAGCTTCTGCAGCCCCTCGGCGGCGGGGACCTTGTTCGTGTCGACGTATTCGTGCGCGCCGAGCTGCCGCGCGAGCTCTTCTTTGTCCGAGCCGCTCGAAACGGCGACGGTGCGAAACCCCATCTTCGCGGCGTATTGAATGGCGAGGTGCCCCAGCCCGCCGATGCCTTGGACCGCGACGGTGTCGCCGGCGCGGGCGCCGCTATTTCGGAGCGCGTTGTACGTGGTGACCCCCGCGCACATGAGGGGACCGGTTTCGGCTGCCTCGAGCCCGGAGGGAAGGCGCGCGACCGACTCTGAAGGGACGACGACGTACTCGGCGAATCCGCCGTCGTGCGAAATGCCCGTAATCTGCCCCTTCGCGCAGTTGATGAAGAGGCCCTTGCGGCACGCGTGACAAACGAAACAGTGGCCGCCGTGCCAGCCCACCCCGACGCGATCGCCGGCTTTCCATTGCGCCACGCCGGCTCCCACCGCGTCGACACGCCCCGCGATCTCGTGGCCCGGAATCCGCGGCAGCGCCATGCCCGGAAACGCCCCTGCGCGGACAAAGGAATCGCTGTGGCACATGCCACACGCTTCGACCTTGATTCGGATCTGACCGCCAGCAGGCTCGGGCACGTCTCGCTCGACGACCTCGAAGGGCTTACCGGCTTGGGTGGCTTGGACGGCCTTCATCTTCGGCATGGTGGCGCTCCTTCGCTTTGCGGGTGGATGCCCGGCGTGGCGACGCGGTTGCGCGGAGTCCGAGCCGCTCGATGACACACCAAAACCGTAGAAAGGAAAAAGAAGAGTATTTTGTCGGGGAGGCGGGATTCGAACCCGCGACGACGAGCACCCAAAGCTCGTGCACTACCAGGCTGTGCGACTCCCCGAGGAAGGTGGTTTCTAGCACACGCTCGAGGGGTCCAAACACGGCCAAAGGAGGGGGTGATTTGGGGCAAATGATAGGGCGGCTTGTGCGGGATTCGAACCGAGGTGCACGGAGTCCGGCGGGCGCGCACCCTCGCTGGCCTGCGAGCCCGACCGCTGGACGGAGTGCAGCTCGGTCCACGAGCACGGCCCATGGGGCCGGCGCAGTGAACCCGCGACGACGAGCACCCAAAGCTCGTGCACTACCAGGCTGTGCGACTCCCCGAGGAAGGTGGTTTCTAGCACACGCTCGAGGGGTCCAAACACGGCCAAAGGAGGGGGTGATTTGGGCCCAAGACGAGGGGGCTTGTGCGGGATTCGACCCGAGGTGCACGGAGTCCGGCGGGCGCGCACCCTAGCTGGCCTGGGTGCCCGACCGGTGGACGGAGTGCAGCTCGGTCCACGAGCACGGCCCATGGGGCCGGCGCAGTGAACCCGCGACGACGAGCACCCAAAGCTCGTGCACTACCAGGCTGTGCGACTCCCCGAGGAAGGTGGTTTCTAGCACACGCTCGAGGGGTCCAAACACGGCCAAAGGAGGGGGTGATTTGGGCCCAAGACGAGGGGGCTTGTGCGGGATTCGACCCGAGGTGCACGGAGTCCGGCGGGCGCGCACCCTAGCTGGCCTGGGTGCCCGACCGGTGGACGGAGTGCAGCTCGGTCCACGAGCACGGCCCATGGGGCCTTTTCCGGTTTTCTGAGCCGCGAGGCCAGCGCTCGACCACTCATTTGGCGTGAAGATCCCGTTGAGGAACGTGGCTCCGGCTTCAGCTCTGCCGGGCTTCCCGCGTCGGGTCGCTTGGATGGGTCTGCTGCTCGCGCCTGCGGCGTGCGCCGGAGAGGCCGCCCGTTCATTGGGTCGCGGCGAAAGCGCCGGAGACCCAGGTGCTTCGTCGGCTGGCTCCGGCACCACGAGCCCGGTCATTGAGGCGGGGAGCTCAAGCGAGGCGAGCGAGCTGTCTGAAGTAGAGGCCGCACCTTCCAGCCCGCCGAGCGAGGGTGGGGCCGTCGAGGCCGAAGCTGGCACCGGCTGCAACAGCCTCCCTCTGTGCGACGGCTTTGAGCAGGACACCGCGGGCACGATGCCCGCGGGCTGGAACGTCGTTATGGGCTGCAACGCCTCGCAGATGTCCGACGGCCCCGCGCCCGGTGGAGGTCTCATCGTGGGCGTGGACTCGTCGCAGCATCACTCCGGCTCGAACTCGCTCCGCGTGGTCGATGGCGACTCTTGTGGGTACTACGCCGTCAACACGAGCGCGTTCTCGGGCTCCAAGCTCGGGCCGCAGCTCTACGCGCGCTATTGGGCGATGTACTCGCAAGGCCCCACCGCGGGGCACAACGGATTCATGGCGCTGACCACGACGGGCGGCGATCACTATCGTCTGGGCTTTCAAGATAGCGTCATCGCCTGGAACGCCGAGAAGTCCGACTCGACGCTGCCGGACATGGATCCGCAGGGGACTACGCTGAGCGTCGCGCCCGCGGCCAACACCTGGGTCTGCATCGAGTTTCACATCGACGAGACGCTCGGACACATCGAGTTCTGGTTCAACGCAAGCCCCGTGGTGATCGCGGGCCTGAGCTTCGATGGCACGAGCACGCAGGGCGTGAGCGACCAATGGGCCAGAGGCGGCCCGTCGCCCGCGGCTCCCACGGATTTTGGCCTCGGCTGGCTGCACCTGAACGACTCGATGACGGTTTGGTTCGACGATGTCGCGCTCGGAAACGCCCGCATCGGGTGCAATTGATGCCTACGCGCGCGGCGTCCCTTGTCGCTTTGCTCGCGCTCGTGAGCGGGGGCGGCTTTCTTGGGTCGGGCTTCGCCTGCGCCAGAGCCGAGCGTCGCGTCCTGGAAGTGGCCGAGACGGCGGACGGAGGAAACGGCGAAGGAGCCAGCAGCGGAGGCGCCAGCAGCGGAGGCGCGACCGGCGGCAGCGCGAATGCGGGCGCGCCACCGGCCATTGGTGTTTCGCTTTTCTCGGCGTCGTGCGCCAAAGGCGAGCCCACGGTCGATTGGTCGCCGATGCGTCGGATTTCGCGCGTCGAGTACGACAACATGGTGCGAGACCTGCTGGGCGATACGACCCAACCCGCGACGGCCTTCGTGCCCGAGAGCGAGATGACCAACGGCGTCAACTTCCAAAACAACACCTACTCGGGCGTGAGCGAGCTCATAGCCCAGCAATACATACAAGCCGCGGAGACGTTGGCTGACAACGCCGTTTCGAGCGCATCGGGGCTGACGACGCTGCTCGGGTGCTCCACACAGGACGACTCGTGCGCAGAGCAGTTCATCGGCCACTTTGCCGGTCTCGCTTTCCGCGGGCAGCTCGACGCGACCGAATCGGCGGGGCTCTTTCAGCTCTATTCGACGGTCAGCGCTCAATTCGACTTCGCGACAGGGATTCAGGCCGTCATCACGGCGGTGCTGGAGTCGCCGCGCTTCCTGTACGTGACGGAATTTGGGACCGGTGCCCCGTCGAGTGGCGTTGTCGAGCTTTCGCAGAACGAGATTGCGGGACGCCTGGCTCTCTTCCTGTGGCGCTCGGTGCCCGACGCGGCGCTCGTCCAAGCGGCGGTTGCAGATCAGCTCACGACGGTGGCGCAGATTCAGACGCAGGCGACGCGCATGCTGGCCGACCCCAAGGCCAAGGGCGCGATCGACGACTTCACGACGCAATGGATGCAGCTCCAAGGGACGCCGACGCTCGGAAAGGACACGCAGTTTACGGCGTGGAACAACAACTCGAAGCTGGGCGAGGAGATGGCGGACGAAACGCGGCTCGACGTCTCGGCCCTCGTTCTCGCGAGCCAGGGCACGCTGACGACGCTGTTGACGTCGCCGGCCTCCTACATCAACCAAGACCTTGCAACCTTCTACGGCATCACGCTGGGTCAGGGGCCCATGGTCGCGGTCGTCGATAGCGCGCTCAGTGGCGGTCAGACGTCGTTCGCGCAAACGATGTTGCCCAATCGCGCCGGGATCCTCACGAGCGCAAGCGTCCTCGCCACCCAAGCCCACACGACGCTGCCTTCGTCGGTGCTCCGCGGAAAGCTCGTTCGAGAGAACGTTCTCTGCAATCCCCTGCCGCCGCCCCCGCCGAAGGTCCCTCCCGCCCCGACGTCGGTGCCCGAGGGAGGAACGACTCGAGAAGTCTTCGCGGCACACGAGGTGATTCCCGGTTGCATCACGTGTCACACCTTCATGGATCCCATAGGTTTCGGCTTTGGCAACTTCGACGCCACGGGGGCTTACCAGGCGACCGACGCCAACGGCCTCTCGGGGGCATTCCCGCCCATCGACGCGAGCGGACAGATCAATCCGATGGGCACCGGCGGACTGTCGGCGACGTTCACCGACGCTATCGATCTCGCGTCGAAGCTGTCGACCGCGACGCAGACGCGCCAATGCTTCGCTCTCCAAGAATTTCGCTACGCGCTCAGCCGTATGGAGACGCTGAACGACGCGTGCTCGGCGCAGCAAGTCTACGACTCATTCTCCGGCAGCAGTTACAACATCCAGGCGCTTCTGCTCGCGGTGGTCGCGAGCGATGCGTTCCGTTACCGCTCTGTCGAGGTTTCCGGGAGCGCTTGTCAATGAACCGCGAAGCGTCCTCCCGTCGGCGATTTCTCAAGCTGGTTGGCGCAAGTGCCCTGACCGCTCCGTTTCTCCGAGCTCTTCCGAGCTATGCGGGTCCCGGCAGCAGCAGCGAGCCCGTCTACCTCGTGCTACTCTTCACGGGCTGCGGGTGCGTTCGCTACAAGTGGGGCGCGCAGGGCCCGGCGCCGACGAGCGCCAGCGCTGCTGTCACGACCCCGCTCGTCTTCCGCGACACCCTTTCGGCCTTTACCAAGGCCGGCCCGATGAACGTGGACCTGACCTCGCAAGTCATCGTTCTCGACGGGCTCAATGCCGTGACGGCCAAAGGGTCTCACGAGGCCGGTATGGCCGCCTTGTGGACCGGGGAAACCAACAGCGGCAGCACGGGCAATATCACTGGCCCCAGCATCGACCAAGCCATCGCTCCGCTTCTCACATCGCAGCTCGGTATCAACCGGCCATACCCGAACATTCCACTCATGGCGCAGAGCAGCGCCGACTACAACACTCGGGGCCCCGACGAGCGCATGCTCTACGATGCCACTGGTAACTATGTTGACCCGATAAGCGATCCGGCGATGGCGCTCTCGATGCTCTTTCCGAGCGCGGTCGGCCCGTCAACGAAGCCAAGCAAGGCCGCCGCCCTTCGTCCGCTCATTCTCAAGCAGGTCAACGCCGACCTCACGGCTCTTCAAGGTCGTCTCTGCACGGAAGACCGTGTGCAGCTTCAGAGCCTTCAGACGCTATGGAATCAGGCGGATCAGCAGATTCAAAGCGCTGCGACGGCCGCCGCATCGTGCGCGGTTCCGTCTTTGGGAGGGCCTCCGGCGACCGGTGACCCATTTCCCTACAATATCCAGGCGATGTCGACCCTGCTCGCCATGTCGCTGGCGTGCGACCTCACGCGCGTCGCGAGCTTGCAACTCTCGCACGCTCTCAGCCCCGTGACCCACACGTGGCTTGGGGCGTCGCAGACGCAGACCCACCATGTGTACTCTCATCAAGGTCCGACGTCGCTGTATTCCCTGGGTGCAGATCTCTACAGTGCCAGCTCCGGGGTGGGCCAATACCCTCAGCAACTCATCGATATCGACGCCTTCTATGCTCAGCAGATTGCGAGTCTCGCGTATACGTTCAGTCAGCTGAAGACGTCGACGGGCAAGAACTTGCTCGACCAGACCGTCATCTGTTGGGGGAGCGAGCTCGACATGGGGGCCGCACACAACCATGACGACACGCCGTTCGTCCTCATCGGCGGCGGGGGCGGGGCGCTCAAGACGAATCAGCTCGTTCGGTTCCCGTTGAACCTTCCTGGAAATAGTCCGCCTACGAATAACCGGTACCACAACGACCTGCTCTTGACGCTTGCGCAGGTGATGGGGGTGGAGCTGCCGGGCGGGACGTTCGGGACTTCGACGTATTCGACGACGTCGATTGCCGAGGTCCTGACCTAGGCGTTTTTGTGCCCTCGCGATCCGCGCCTGGAGCCCTACACTCGGCGGATGGCGCGCGCGACCGAGCCCGGCGAGATCGTTTCGCCCGCAACCCCCGTTTGGGCCGCCGTTGCGGCGTGGGGGCTGGCTTCGACGTGCGCATGCACGCTGGTCGATCTGAATGTGCTCTATCCGGGCCCGGACGCGAGCCAGGCGGACGCGTCGCTCGGAACGACGACCCATGACGGCGCCATGTCCTCGGACGTCGAGTCGAGTGATTCGCCTGCGCCGGACGCGGTCGGGACGCCGGACGACGACGCCGATTCTGGCGGGCTGTCGGACGCCGCGATCAACGCCGTGCCCGCGAGCTACGAAGGCAGGCCGTTCGCCGTGCCGGCGGGCCACTCCATGACGATTCCGGGTTCGATTTACTTGGCAGACTACGATAACGGGGGCGCCAGTATCGTCTATTGCCATACCAACCAGGCCGCCCCCACGCCGAGCGTGTGCGGCGGCTTCAATACGACCGACTGGCTGCCGGCAAACACGCCGATCTACCGCCCGGTGCCCGTCGGCGATCGCAGCGGCACGTGTAACGGGGCTGCGTGCGACGACAACGCCGGGCTCTGCCACATGAATACCACTCAGCCCGACCACGACTCCATGGGCAACCCAATCATGCCGGAGGACGTGTACGTATGTTACGTCGCCGTTGGCGAGTGGCTGAAGTACACGGTCCAAGTGGATGACCCCGGAACATACTCCGTCAGCGGCTTGATGGGCGCGCCCAGCCCCCCACAGAACCCCGCGCCCCTTATCTCGCTCGATTTCGGAGTTGTTGCGGGCACGGACGTGACGACCGGAGTCTTCAAGGTGCCTTCGAGCGTGTGCAATCAGCCCGATGGTGGCTGCCCCGATGGGTACCATATCTGGCAAATGGACAACGACATGACGAGGGTCACCTTTCCTGCGCCGGGCACGTACGTGATGACGTTGACCTTCGTGGAGTCCTATCTCAATCCGGATTACTTCACGTTCACCAAGTTGTGAGCATGTGAGCACGCGAGCCTAGGCCGCGGAGTGGTGCGCGGTCTCGGAGGCACGTCAGGACGACGGGCTGTCGTCAGGGCGAGGGCGGAGCGACGTAAGGCAAGGCCTCCCAGAAGTTCCAGAAGCCGGGCACCGAGAGCCCGGTGGCGACTTGGTCGGAATGTCCCTGTCCGGTGGTCGGGCACCAGACGACGGGATAAGCGGCGGGGCAGCCTTGGTATTGCACACACATGGAGGGGCGGCCGGCGTCGTACGGCGTCGTGTCTGTCAAACTGCAACCGTTGATCGCCAAGATGCGATCGCGCGCCGCTTCGCCGCCGCTGATGTTGTTGGCCGGGTCGCCCTCGTCGTGCGCGAGCATGGCGGCGATGGGTCCGGAGCAGGTGGGCACGGGGGGCAGTCCACCGGTGGCATTGCCCTGGCCGCGGACAATCCCGGCTCGCGCGCACCCAATCAAGTTCGACAGCCACGAGCCGCTGCTGAAGCCCGCGATGAAGACGTGCGACTTGTCGACGCAGAAGCTCGACTCGACCTGGCTCAGCGTCGCATCGAAAAAGGCAATTTCCGGCGAATCGGCCGCGCTGGTCATAAAGCACTGCCCCACCGGGCTCAGACCCACGAGAATCGCGTTGCTGGTCGAGGCGTTTTGCATCGGGATCACGCTCTCGCCGTTTCCTCCGCAGCCGGGGCCCATAAACACGGTGGTGTACGCGCGCGTCGGGTCGTAGTTGGTGGGCAACCATACGTAGTAGTTTCGCGCGGTATATTGCGCGACGTAGCTGGCCGCGAGCCCCGTGGTCACGTTGATGTTGTATTGCACGTACTTGGCCGTCGCCTGGCTGGGCGCCTTGCCGCAGCCGTCGCTCGGAATAGCGGCGCCATCGGTGGCGCTCGCGCCGTCGGTTGACCCCGCGCCCGCGTCGCTCGCGCTGTCGGCCCCCGGGCTCGCGCCGTCCGAGCTGGCCGAGCCCGACGCACCCCCATCGCTCGGTCCCGATGCCACCGCCCCGCTGGTCGGGCTCGAGCTGCCCGAGGCGCTGGCGCCCGCGCCGCCCGAACCCGCCCCGCCCAAGCTGCCCGAGGGGCCTGCCGTACCTGTGGACGCGCTCGCGCCGGCAGCGGCCGTGGCGCCACTCGAGGTCCCCCCACTCTGCGAACGCGCGTTCGAGCTCGCCCCGCTCGAGCAGCCCCAAAGCACGCTCAGCGTCGCGACTCCAAGGCCGCGCATGAACCATCCATTCTCGTTCAACGGGCGACTCCTTCAGGCCAAAATGTCGGCAATGATCCCCGTGCTCGCGCCCGTGTCGCCGAAGGACGACACCGAGCTCCCAAACACATTCTGGATCAAGGTAAGATGCAGGTTGGCCAGCCTCGCGCCGCCGCCGGGCGCGTCGCCCGTGAGACTCATGTTGGCGTTTTGCTTGAGCACCCCGCCCCCACTGCCAATGAGCACGATGGGCAAGTTGAGGCCGTCGTGGTTGCCCCCGTGCATCCCACTGCCAAAGTGGATCACCGTGCTGTCCATCACCGTGCCCGCGCCCTCTTGCAGACCCGCGAGCGCCTGAGTCATCTGGTTGGCCTTCGACGCCATCCACCAGATGATAGTGGCAAACCCGTCGTTGGCGTTGCCCGCGTGCTGCAGCCCGTGGTAGCCCGCGCACGTGCCGGTGCCGGGCGACGACAGCGTCCCGGGCGCCGGCGTGTTGAAAAGACGCATCGGCACGTGGCTGTACACATAGTCGCTTCGGGAGTCGTCGAGCATGAAGCTCACCGTCCGCGTCAGGTCACACGCAAACGCCATCGTCACCAGCTGAATCATCAGATTCGAGTGCGTCTCGCGGCTGTAGTCCGGAGGCGTGTTCATGTCCGCGTACGCTTCCGGCGGGCGGGGAATCCCCATGCACGCCGCGCCGGCCCCCCCGCTCGTCAACTGCATCGACGGCGACGCCACCAGCTGCTCCAGGTCGCGCACCGAGGTCATGTACTGATCGATGCGCGCCTGGTCGCCCGTGCTCAGCTGGGTCCGAAGACTCGTCGCGCTGTCGAGCACCGAATCGAGCACGCTCTTCTGAAGCGCCCGCGTCTGCGCCAGCGCCGCGGTGCTCGCCGCCGTGCTCGGCGCCGATTGACCCGCCATCGGAGCCCCCGCGGTCACCAACTGGTCAAACACCGCTTGCGGGTTGACTACCTTGTACATCGGCGCATTCGGACCCGACCACGAGATGCTCCGCGCGTGCGCGCACGCCACCCCGTCGCACGACGAATCCAGCGTCGACAGGCCCACTTGAAGCGACGGCAACGGCGTCAGCTTGCCGATCTGGTTGGCGATCACCTGGTCGACCGAGATGCCTCCCCCCACGTTGCTCGACGTGCCCTGACGCGGATCGTAGCAATGCCACGCCCCGCCGCAGTTGGTCCCGTGGCTCGGGTTGGCGAATCCCTGCGGCACCATCGACGAGTAGTTGCCCACGTTGTTGAGCCCGAGCAGGTACTGTCGCGAGGGCAAAAGCGGCTCGAGTATCGCGCTCGTCGACCACGCGCTCCCCGTGCCAAACGTCGCCGCCGTCCACCACTCGTCGGCGGAACCGTTGGGAAAGTACATCGACATGTACCGGCGAATCGGCGCGCCCGCCGCCTTCGCTGGCGGCGCTAAAGTCTCCAGCCAGGGCAGACTCAGCGCGACCGCTCCACCCCGGAGAATCGTGCGGCGACTTAGGGTCCGTGAGCTCATAGGGTCACTCTCTCGCGATCGTTGGGCACCGGGCACACCCCGCGGCGGCTCACAGGCCACCGTGGCGCAACCGGAACGTGTCGTTCATCACCACGTCGGCCATCAGCTTGTTGAGCAGGTAGCCTTGCGGCGTCCATGCGCTCTGAATCTGCGTCAAATACGCAACGTCGCTCCCCGTCGTCGGGTCGAGATTGAGCGGACGCGAGATCGCGTACGTCATCACCTGCTGCGCGGTGTAGTCCACAAGCTCGGTCAACCGCGAACCCGCCGACAAGATCCCCGCCAGCTGCGTCACCGTCGTGAACGTCGTGCCGTCCGGAAGCTCGCCCGACGAATCGATCGCTTCCCCGTCTCCGTAGCTCGTTCGGTACGCCCCCACCCCGTCGAAGTTCTCCATCCCCAGACCAATGGGGTCCAGCCGGTTGTGGCACGCCGCGCATGACGCCCCGAGCATCCGGTGCGCCAACAGCCGAGCCCGCACGTTCTCCTCTTGCGTCGCGGTGTCCGTCGACGCCGTCGCCGAGCTGTCCAACGGAGGAATCCCCGCCGGCGGCGACGGCACCACCTCCCCCAGAAGATTCAAAAGCACCCACTTGCCTCGAAGCGTCGGCACCGTCCGGTACGAGTACGAGGTCTGCGTCAAAAATCCCCCAAGACCTAGGAATCCGATCCGGTTCGGGTCCATCCCCATCACCTTGGTCAGCGTCGTCTGCGTCGGGGAAATCCCCTTCGTCGCCGCCGCCGCCGTCGGCGAATTGATCGAGTAGAGCGACGCATTCGCCCCGTTCACGAAGTTGACCGGAGCGGTGAGAAACTGCGTCCAGGGCAAGTCCCCGTTGAGAAACTCGTTGAAGTACAAAAGCTCCTCTTGCACCAGCGACTGCTGCAGCGTCGTGTTCCACTCCGGAAACGCCGTCGGCTCCACCTGGTGCGAATTGAGCGTCCGCGCCCCCAGCCACTGACCGGCAAAGCTCGACACGAAATTCGACGCCCGAGCGTCCCCCAGCATCCGCAGAAGCTCCGCGCCGAGGGTCGCGTCCGTCACCAAAGCCCCAGACGCCGCGTCCGCGAATAGCGTCGCGTCCGGCATGCTGCTCCACAACAAATACGACAGTCGCGACGCCAATTCGTACGGCGCCACCGCGTGCGGCGCTGTCGAGCTCGGATTCGCGTCGAGCTCTACCCGGTACAGAAACGGCACCGAGGCCAGCATCATCTTCACGATCTGCTTCACCTGACCATTGAAGTCCGCTCCGTGGGTGACCGCGTCCGCCGCCAGCGCCTGAAACCGCGTCACCTCGGCGGACGTGACCGGACGCCGATACGCCCGAAGGCCAAAGTTGGTAATCACGCTCAAAAGACCATTCGCGTCTTGCGTCGTCCCCGCCGGAATCACCGCGGACGTCAGCGCCGCGCTCGCGAACACTTGCTCGCCCAGCGTGTCGGCCGCCGTGAAGTACTGCTGAAACTCCGCATCCGACATCGTCAGCGCGTCCGCCTCGTTGTCGAAACCATTGGTCCCCGTCTCGTCGGCAATAAACGTCTTCTCCGCCATCTGCTGGCTCATCCCAAACAGATCGTTAATCGTGTTGTCGTACTCGAACGCATTGAGCCGATGAATCGGCACCGAGCCAGGGTCGGTCCCCTTCGCTACGGCGCCCCCGCCCGCTGACCCAATCCCCCCTGCGCCCGAGCTGCCGACCGACGAACCGCCCACCCCCCCTCCCGTCGTATCCCCACCCCCCAACGACGAACCACCACCCGATGACGAAACCGCGCCCGAACCGATCGCCCCCATGCTGCACGCCCCGGCGGCCGCCAACGACACCAGCGCTCCACCCGCCATCACAGATCGGAAACGACGCAACGTGCGCTTCGGTATGGCCATAATTTTCCTCGCAGAGGTAACGCCGCCAACCCAGTGGCGGGACCGGACCGCTTCCGCGCTTAACGGGCCTCGGCGCATAGGTACCCCCACCTCGAGGATCGGCTCATCGGCGTGCGCGTGAGCGTGCCTGGCCTCGCGAAGGACTCGCGAAACCTTTCAGAACGCGAGACGAACACCGAGCCCGGCCTCAATCCCGGCACCTGACACGGCGACCACTTGCCGGTCGCCATCGCCGGCACTCACGGCACGAAGTGGAGCATCGACGAGGACCTCGGCGACGACGCGCACCGCGCGGCTGAGCCCGACCCACCCGTCCATCCCTGCGCCCACGAGGATCGCGGTGTCGGCACGGTCCGTTCCGCCCGCTCCCGGGTTCGGCACCGCGACGTACAGGATGCGGACCGCATCGACGCGCGCGATCGCGTCCAGACCATAGCGGTCCGACAGCGGCGTCGCGCGAAACGACGCGCTCAGGCCCCCAATGAGGGCGGTAGTGCGAACCTGTCCATCGGCCGCGAGCACCGAGGGGGCCTCTCTCGCTCCGAACCGCAGCGCCGCACCGAAGCGCGAGGCCGTGCCGACGGCCAGACGCAGATCCGCCCCATAGAATGTCGCCGATCCAGCCCAATGCTCGGTCGAGGCAACCGCCTCGATACCGCTCCACGATACCCACGAGCGCTCTGTTGCCCCCGGCGTGATCGCCTCTCTTGGGGGCGCCAATGCGGGCGAAGCGGAGGCTGGGGGCGGCGCGGTCGTGAGCGCGAGATCGCCCCAGCTCGCGCGCAAAAGCTCGTCGGCCACGACTGCGAGCGTGAAGGAGCGACCGTCCTCGGGCACGCCTGTGAGGTCGAGATCTCGTGAAACCCGCTTGAAGGTCGACCGGTCGCGCGCTTCAACGACGATGGAGGCGCTGTCGGCGCGGCGCGTCACCGTCACCGTTGCGATGGCGGGTGTAGCCGGCTTGTCCACGTCGTGGCAAACGTCGATGTACCGAGGGGCTAGCTCCGCTCGAAGCAGGCCCTCGAACTCGGCCAGGTCGGTGCTGGACCCGGAGAGCTCCACCCAAGGGCGTCCCGCCCCGGCGCACGGCTCGGTCTGAGCGTGCGCGGTCCCGGTGACAACAATCGCGCCGACGCACGCGACGCGAACGAGGCTCACTCCAAAACGCATCGTCCCGCGACGACAGCCGCGTGCGCGCTATGCGGATAACGCGCGAGAAACGCGTCTCGTGCCGCAGAGCACTCTGGCGAGCGCTCGGCCGCAAGGGCCTCGACGCGGCGAGCTTCGGCGTCTTCCCGAAGCGGGCCTCGAGGCGAGAGCCCGATGGCATCGTTTAGCGCGTCGACGGCGCCAGGAGCGTCATCCAGGCTGTCGAGCCTCAACCGAGCGAGCTCGAATGCTGCGAGAGCCGCCCTCGGATCGGCTCGGAAGCGCCGACGCAGGGTGTCGAGCGCTTCCGCGGCCGTCCGCGCGTGTCCCGCGAGCCGTGCACGCTCGGCCGTCTCGAGGAGCTCCTTCGGGCCGGCATTCAGCTCGCGGGCAGACGCGGGCGCAGCGGGCGGCTCGGGGGAACGGGTTGCCGTTTCTATCGCGGAGGCGACCGCGACTGGAGGCGCCAACAGCAACGCGTTCGACCAGGACTCGCCGGCGTCGAGCAGGTGCGTCGGCTCGCTGCCATCGCGGCGCCGCACCTCCACGGCGCCTTCCGCCACGTCGACGTGCATTTCGCCGCGCGCATCGATCGACACGTGAAACCGGGTTCCGACGTCGACGACATCGTAGCGTGGCGTGTGAACGACGAGCGTTCGCCGGCTGTGCGGCACCGCGAGATCGATCGCACCCACTTCGAGCACGAGCTCGACGGCGTCGTCACGCACCGTGAGCATGCGCACCCGGCCGCCGTCGGCGAGCACCACGCGCGAGCCGTCCGCCAACGTGATGGCCCCGCTCTCGATGACGGCCCCCTCGATCGAGCTCGGGGCGGCTCGCGGGCGAGCGCGGAGCACGACGCCAACGAGCACCGCAACGGAAACCATGCTGGCCAATGCCGGCACGAGGTAGCGCGGCAAGCGAGAGGGCCGAGAGCGAGGCTCCGCCCGTTGCCACTGCCGCTTGAGCCGCGCTTCGGTCACCTTGGGCGGGACGAAGTGCGCCAGGGGGCGAGGATCGCTCATGGTCGACTCCTTGTCCGGATCTCCGGCCACTCGACGGCACCGAGACGTCGCTCGCCCTCGGCGATGCGCCGCTTGACGGTTGCAAGCGAAGAGGCCGTCAGGCGCGCGACGGTATCGAGCGAGTGGCCTTCTACTCGGCGGAGGATTAGCGGCACCCGAAGGCTGGCGGGCAGATCTTCTACTACAGCGTAAAGAGCGCGAAGCTCGGCGACGACGTCGGGAGGCGCGTCCGGCGAAACGAGGGCATCCACGTCGATGGGCTCGGGTCGGTAGAGTCCAAGCGCCCTCGCGAGACGCCGCCTCCGCAGCACCTTGTATGACGTGCGCACGACGATGGACCCGAGCCACGCAGCAAATGCCTGGGGGTCATCGAGGCTGTCCAGACCCCGCAGCGCGGCCACGAAACAATCCTGAACGAGGTCGTCGAGATCGGCATCTCGCCCCATGAGGCGAAGGGCGAGGCCATTCGCCATGGGCGCGTAACGTCGGAAAAGGGCCTCACGGGCCCATGGCTCCGCCGCCCGCGCCGCCACCACGAGAGCCGCATCGGACGGTCCCGTGCCGGAGCGGGACGCCGCACCCTGCGAAAAAGTGTCGCGCGGAGCGCCCGCCAACGTCAGCATCCCGAGGAAGAAAGTACCACGAGCCGAAAAGATGGCTCACCGAGCCCCCGATCCCGCTCTAGGTCCGCGAAGGACGCGACGGCCTTGGCGGCGGAAGGTGTCCGGCTGCTAGCCTTCGAGCCTTCGAGCCGCCCGCGGTGCGGACGACGCCATGAAGCGAAAACGAAGTCGATTGTCGAAGGACGCGTCGCTCGCTTCGTGCCCGTTCTGCGGCGAAGCGGAAGAGGTTTACGTGGATCGCGGCGGAGGAGCAGACCAAACATACGTCGAAGACTGCGCCGTTTGCTGCCGTCCGCGCCTGGTTCACGTCGAGCCGGGCGACGAGCCGGGTGAAGTGCGCGTGTGGCTCGAAAGAGGGGACTGACAGCCGTCGCAGAGGAAGGACGGCCGTCGCCTTTCGAATGGAGCCAGCGACGGATAAGATGACCGGGCCAAGCGAGGTCGACCATGCGCGATGTTTCTTCGGGCGCGGCTTGTCTTACCCACTTCAAAAGTACGCGCCCTCAGCACGAAGCGCCGCAGGGCGCGACGCTCGATTGGCTGGCGCAGATGCACACGGTCGCGGAGCAAGCGAAGCCGTCGTGCCCCCCCGATTTCGACCCCGCGGCCTTCAAGGTCCGCATGCGCAAGCTTCTTCAGCGCTGCGGCTGCTCCCCGGAAAAGATCGCGACTCGCGGCTACGAGATTGCCGACGGCCAGCATGCGGTATGGAGCGAAATGGCCATCTACGATGTCGCCCATCACGCAGACGGTGCAGGCTCGCATGCCAGGACCGAGGTTTTCGCGCGCGCCGCCGAGGCCGCGATCGACCGACTTTACTCGGAGGACGACACCCCGCCGCGCGATCTCCTTCATGTGACATGCACCGGATACACCTCTCCGAGCGCCGCCCAGAGGCTCGTGGCCAAACGAGGTTGGGGCAAGCAGACGCGGGTGACTCACGCGTATCACATGGGCTGTTATGCCTCGCTTCCCGCGGTCCGATTGGCGACCGGCCTTCTCGCCCGCGCCCCCGCTTCGGACGGCTCGCATCGAACGGACATCGTGCACAATGAGATCTGCACGTTGCACATGCATCCGGCCGATCACTCGCCCGAGCAGCTCGTCGTTCAAAGCCTATTTGCGGACGGCCACGTTCGCTACTCCGTCGTTCGCGCCGAGGAGGCTCCCCCCGGACGTTGTCTCGCCGTCTTGGCGGGGCGCGAAGAGATTCTGCCCGACTCCGCCGATGCGATGACTTGGGCGGTGGCCGACCACGGCATGCGTATGACGCTCTCTCGCGATGTGCCGGCGCGGATCGCACGCGCCGCGCGCGAGCTCGTCGGCAGCCTCTATGAGGACGCCGGCCTGAGCTTTCCGGCCGATATGGCGAAGACGGTTTTCGCCATCCATCCGGGCGGCCCCAAAGTCATCGACGTGATGCAACAGGCCCTCGAGCTTTCCGATGCGCAAGTGGCCGCCAGTCGGGGCGTTCTCCTGCGCTACGGCAACATGTCGTCCGCGACCTTGCCCCACATCTGGATGAGGCTCGTCGAGGGCGCGGATGTGCCTACGTCGACGCCCATCGTCAGCCTTGCGTTCGGTCCAGGGCTGACCGTCTCGGCGGCGCTGATGATGAAGATGTGAACGTGCGTGCTCCGCTTTCCTCGCGCCTACTACCTGGCGGCGCTGCTGGCGCTCGCGCTCTCGCTCCCGTCGCTCTTCGCCGATTTCTATTGCGACGATCTGTTCTTCGTTCTCCGACTTGACGGCGTCGTCCCCACGCCGGCCCCGGGACCCTTCAATCTCTACACATTCGCCTCGGGGGCTCCCGACCAACGCGCGCGGTTCGTCGATCACGGCCTTTTGCCTTGGTGGACCGTGGACGGTCTCCGCGTCTCGTTCTGCCGCCCGCTCTCGAGCGTGCTTTTCGCGCTCGACCACGCCGTCGCCGGCCACCATCCGCTGCTCTACCACCTGCACTCCATCGCGTGGTACGTGCTGGCGGTTCTAGCTGCGGCGCGGCTCTTCAGGCGTCTGCTCCCCGAGCGCGAAGGCGCGCTGGCCACGCTCCTCTTCGCCGTGGTGCCCGCCCACTGGATGCTGGCGGCTTGGCCGTCGTCGCGGCATGTGGCCATCTCCGGCGTCTTCGCTCTCGCCGCGATCGACCTTCACGTCGCTCGCCGCCGTCCGAGCCGCGATTGGAGGCCGTCGATCCTGGCTCTCGTTTGCGCCGTGCTGGCGCTCGCGGGCGGCGAGACCGCCCTCGCGGTCTTCGCTTATGTCCTCGCGTACGAGCTCTTGGGCCGCAGCGAAGCGCTCTCGCTCCGAATGCGCTCGCTCGCACCCTGGGCCGCGCTCTTGCTCGCGTACACCCTCGTCTACCGCGCGTGCGGCTACGGCGTCCGTGGCTCGGGTCCGTACATCGACCCGATCACCAATCCCGCGGCTTATCTCGCGGCTCTCCCCACCCGCCTCGCCGTCTATGCCGACGCCGCTCTGCTCGGTCCTCCCGCCGAGATTACGAATCTGGTCGCGAAGCTCATTCCGAGACTTGCGACCCTCGGCGTGCTTGGGGCGATGGCCTTCGCCCTGCTGCTCGTTCTCGCCCTTTCCCGGCTCGACCCGGCTTTGCGCAGGACGGTGCACTGGCTCGTGGCTGGCGCAGTCGCGTCCATTTTGCCGGGCGCCGCAGGAATTCCGGGAGACCGGATTCTTTTCATGCCCAGCCTCGGCATCACAGCGGCACTGGCGATCATTTTTCTCCACGCCGTGAGACGCGGGTCGTCGTTTCCCTTCATCGACTTCTCAGCTCGTGCTGGCGTCGTCCTATTTGCATTCGTTCACGTCGTTATCGCTCCGCTCGGCTTTGCCTTCAGTGCGGGCCGTCTTGCCGCGACTTCTCACGCCGCCCGAGCCGCCGCCTCGGCTGCGGAGATCCCCGCTCGCGCCGGTCTTCGGGTCTACGGCATAGGCCTCTCCGATCCCCTCGTGGGCATGTATCTCGCGCCCTCTCTGTCGCTCGCCCCGAGGCCCGAGCCGCGCCCGCGCGAGGTTCACCTCCTTTCCATGTCGCCACACGACCACCGGGTCAGACGAACGGGCGAGCGCACGATCGAGATCGCGGTCGACGGTGGCACCTTGTTCGACAGCGCCTTCGAGTCTCTCGTCCGTCCCGCGACGGCCCTCATGCATGCGGGCGACATCGTCGCGCTCGGGACCTCGACTGTGGAGATCCTCGCGGACGCCGCGGGCCATCCCACCCGCTTCTCGGTCACCTTCGATCGCCCGGTCGACGACCCGTCGATCGCGCTCGTCGACTGGCAAAGCGGGGCGCTGCGCACGATCCCGGCGCTGCCAATCGGCGCCGAAGTCTTCATTCCCCACGAGGTCGGCCCCACGGGTTTGTAAGCGCCCTCAGGGCGCAACGTGCGAGCGGGGCCGCACGCGCTCACGCGACGACTTCGAACGGCCTCATCATCTCGTTGGCTGCGTGCTCCAGCACGTGACAGTGCCAAACGTAGCGACCGGCATAGCCTTCGAAGCGAACGATGATTCGCGTGATCTTCCCGGGCTCAGCCCGAACCGTGTCCTTCCACCCCGACTCGCCGGGCTCCGGCGGAAGAGCTTTCCCGACCAATCGCAATGTCTGGCTTGTCTGGTATTCGTCCGCGTCGAATAGCTGACGGTCGAGGACTTGAAAGCGCACGAGATGCAAATGGATCGGGTGCGTGTCCTCGGTGAGGTTCATGAAGCTCCAGATTTCGACCGAGTCGAGCGTCGGCTTCTCGCTTACGGGCTCGCCCCAGCGCGTCGCGTTGAGCAGCATGAGCGCCGCGCGGGTCCGAGGATCCATGTACTCGTTGAGAGTCAGCTTTCGCGTCTTGGCTGCGGTAGATTCGGGGATCTTCGAGACCGGACGCAGGAGAGCGGGCAGCGGCCCGGTCTTTGCGGTGACACCGCCGCCGACGCGAAACTGCATGAGTTGCAACACCCGGTTCTGGAGGAAGACGTTCTGGCCGGCTGCGCCGCTGAAGTCGACGACGAGGTCCGCCCGTTCCGCCGGCGCCAGCGTCAAGATATTTTGGGGGACCGGCGAGGGGAGCAGGCCCTGATCGCTGCCGATTTGGTGGAACAACTGTCCATGTCCCAGAGAAATATCGTATCCGAAGGAGATATCGTAGAAGCGTGCGTTCGACGCGTTGAGGAGGCGAAGGCGGTAGCGGCGCGGCTCGACATCGAGATACGGATAGAGCTTACCGTTGAGGAGAACTGCGTCGCCGCGCACCTCGGGCACCCAAGGGGCTTCTGGCGAGCCCGACGTGGGATAGACGAGCTGGCCGCGCTCGTCGAAAATGCGATCCGAGAGCACCAGGGGAATCTCGTGGGGTCCGCCTGGAAGGTGCAGCGCGTCCTCGAAGTCGTCGCGGACGAGGAAGACTCCGAAGAGCCCCGCGTACTGGTTGAGGCGCTCGATGCCCATGGCGTGGTCGTGGTACCAAAGCGTCGTCGCGTCCTGCCGGTTGGGATAATAGTGAACGGCCGAGCCCCCCGGCGCGTACCAGCTTTCCGGGTATCCGTCGCTCTCGGACGGCACCCGCGCGCCATGGACGTGCACGGTCGTGCGGACCTCGGGGCGGTCCATTCCCGTGCCGCAGAGCGTGTGGTCGATCGGCAGGAAGTGTTTTTCGGGTAGCTCGTTACGCCACTCGATGAGGAGCCCGCGACCGCTACGCGTCTCGATCGTCGGGCCCGGGACGCTCCCGGCGTAGCCCCACATTCTCGTGGGCGGCAGGTCGCGATGCACGCGGACCTCCGCGGCGCGCATGGCGACGCGGTAGTACGCGATCCGGGCGCCGGGGTCGTGCGGATCCGGGCGGAATTCGTCGGGCGTGAGAACTTGCGGGATGGGCAAAGCGTCGACGAAGCGCGGCAAAGCCTCCAAATGCAACGGCCTCCGCGCCGCTGCGGGCACGGAGGCTGCGCACAATCCTGAGTCCAGGCCCGGGGTCGATCGATGCCGACAAGACCCCAAGAGCCCAAGAGCCGCACCGGACAGGAAGCGACGTCGGTCGATCATTCTCTTGGGGGAGGCGCTCTACGAGAGCGCCTCCCGCAGCTCGATTCAGATCCCGCTTAGCATGTTCGTGATCGAGTTGGCGATCGTATCGAACGAGCTGCCCGGCTGGATGCGCTGGCCGCCGAGCCAGTTGTCCTCGATGAACTTGAGGGTCGAGGTCTGGTCGGTCAGGGTATGGTCGATGTAATTGTGCTTCGCGAAGGGCGAGATGACCATCATCGGCACGCGCGTGCCGTACCCGCAACGCCCTTGAACCGCAGCTCCTGCGTCGCTCGCTCCGAAGAGCACCGTTGTCGCCGCTCCGCCGCCGGTCTGCTGCGCGCCGCTGTTGCAGAGCCCCGGCAAGCCCGCGTCGGGGGAGAACGCGTTTAGGGCGTCCGAAACGGTCTGCGAGGCGTTGACGATCGGCGGCAGCTGGTGGTCATACCAGCCGTCGGAGTCGTCGTAGTGGATGACCACCGCGGTGGAGCTCCACTCCTGCGCACCCTGGAGGGCTGTCACAACGGACGCGGCGAAGGCCTGCTCGTCGATCGGATCCGAGTAGCCGGGGTGGCCGTCCTGGTAGGCGGGCGCCTTGAGGTAGACGACGGCCGGGAGGTTGCCGGCGTTCAGCGCGTCGAAGAAGTCGTGGCTATCGTAGTTGTGGTTCGCCACGTCGGCGGACGTACCGACGACCGCGTCCGACGTCGGGCGCGTGTGCATGGGGTTGGCGGTCGACGCGTAATACTGGAAGGGCGCGTGGTGCTGGATGTAGTCCGGCGACGCGGTCGTGCCGGGCACCTGAGACTGGGTGCTCCGGCTGCAGCCCGTGAGACCGTTGGTGCCGGGCGCGGTGTCGGCGATCGTCAGATCGAAGCCACCTTCAAACCACCCCCAGGAGACGCCTTTCGCATTGAGCAGGTTCCCGATGTTCTGGCCACTCATCGAGACTTGGTCGGTAGACGCCGAGTCGTTGACGCCGGAGCAAACATCGTTGAGCGGGTCCGCGTCGCCGATGAGCGTGAGACCGCCGAAGCCGTCGGACACCGCATGGCTGCTCGACGGCGTGTGATTGGTCGCCGCGATTCCGTTAATCTGGCCCGAGATGAGATTGAGCGCACCTGGGGTAGACGGGCCGAAGTTGGTCGTCCACGAGTTGTCGTTGAGGGCGTAAGCCTGCGCCCAGTTCCAGTACGTTCCGAGGGTGTTGCCGTCGAAGTACGCCATGACGAGGCCCTTGGTCGTCGCTCCGGGAACACCCGCGTCGGGCGGCGGGCCCGCGCTTCCCGTGTACTTCGGGAAGAGGTCCATGGCCCCGAGGTCGTCGGCTTCCTGTTCCGGCAAGTAGTTATGCCCCTGATCCGCCGTGGCTGCGTTGGCGGCGTTCAGCCGCAGAGGGTTGAGCGCTCCGGTGCCGTTCAGGGCATTCGCCTTGTTCGGGTTGCTCGTCAGCAGATTCAACCCGGTGAGGGGCGCGAAGGCGTGCGTCGGATCGAGCGGAGTCGAAAGATTGTTCGCCGTCGGTGTCCCCGGAGCGGCCGAGAACGGGGCTTCGCCCGCGTTATTCTGGGCGACCGGGTATGTGCCGAAGTAGTGGTCGAACGAAATGTTCTCGTTGAAGATGACGACAAGATGCTTGATCTTGGTCGCGGTGGTGAAGGCCTGCGCGGCGTCGAGGTGACCGTCGCAGGACACCGTGATCGAGGAAGTATTCATGCTGCAGGCGCTGCCTGCGGGCACCGCTCCGTCGCCCACGGTCAGCGTCAGCGCGACCATGCCGGAGGTCGTGCAGGTGAAGCTTGGATTCGACGCGCTTGCGTTGCTGAACGTGCCACTCGGTGCCGACCAGGCGTAAGTCAGGCCGCCGGCATTGGGCCCCGTCGCCGATGACGTCAGGGCGATCGCATTGCCGACGATGACTTCCGCGGGAGAAGCCGAGATCGCCGTCACTTGCCCGCAGTTGAACGTGTTGGCGGTGACGAGCGCCGATCCCGCCTCGGGCGTCGTCGTGTTGCATTGCAAAGCGACCGAGACGTTCGTCGTCGTGCGCGCTGCCGTGTTGAACGTCGCCGAGCCCGCGCAAGTGGCCGTTCCGTCCGTCGACGTGCCCGTGAGAAAGATGCTGTAGTCCGACCCCGCGGGGATACCGCCGATGAGGAAGCTTATCGTCGTGCTGTTCGCGACGTTCACCGTGTTCGACTGAACGACGGTGGGAGCCCCATTGGGTCCGGTCACCGTCCAGCTGACGGAATTGATTTGCTCGTTGCCAGGGAGCGTGAGCTGCATCCCGACCGATCCGGTGTTGTCGACCGTGGGCGTGGTGGTCGACGTGTTGGGCTCCGGTGCAGGCCCCGAGCTTCCCGGCGAAGAACAGCCGGCTTGACTGCCGTAGATCGCGGCGCCAGCGCCGAGCGCGCCGAGGAGCAAGAAGTTGCGTGCCACGTGGGAGCGAACGATCGATCTCATTGAGCCTCTCCGTATCCGCAGATATGCAATTAGGGGGACCGATGCAGCGCCCCTTCTGTGCAACGAGCGGTCCACGAGCAAATCTTCCGGGATTTTGAGCCTAGGGCTCGAGGCGCGCTCGGGTCTTCGATTGATTTCCGGAAAGAGCTTCCGATTTCCGGAGCCTTCGGACAGCAGGACCGGGCGAGAGCAGCAGCGTCGACTTGGGGTGACTTGACTCTCCGGAAAGCGAACGGCGTTTTCCGAAAATCGGTCGAAGCGAAACGAGGGCTCGCGTCCACCGAGCGCGGCCAACGCAATCTTGGTGGCGAATGCGGCAAGTACGAGCGGGTCCGAACGTTGCACACACGAGATGGGGCGACGAGAGGCGCCCGAGATAAACCATGGGTCGATCCACATTGGCAGCGCGACGTTGGCGGCTTGCTGCAAGCGCGATCGCCCTCGCCGCGACAATCGGATTCGCTCCCGACGCAAGCGCTGCTGCACCCGCACTGCAAGGTTCCTTTCCCGGCGCCACCGACGCCTTCTTCGGTTACTCCGCGGCGGTCTCGGGAAGCACGGCCGCCGTTGGCGCCTGGAACGACGCGAATGGAAACGGAGCCGTCTACGTCTACGCGCAGAGCGGCTCGACGTGGGCGCTGCAACAACAACGACCGGTGGTGGCTTCGGACGGGGCTTCGGGAGATCAGTTCGGCTACGCGCTGGCGCTGAGTGGCAACACGCTTCTGGTGGGCGCGCCTAGCCGGAACCAAGGGCTAGGCGCCGCGTATGTCTTCGTTCAGAGTGGCGGCACGTGGGTTCAGACGCAGGAGATCACCATCTCCAACGGATCCACGAACGCCGGCTTTGGCTCCTCGGTCGCGTTGAGCGGCAGCACGGCTATCATCGGCGCGCCGGGGCAGCTCGGAATGACGGGAGCCGCTTACGTATTTACGCTCGGCTCGACGTGGCAACTCGCGCAGGCGTTCGCAGGTGGCGGCGCCCCGGGCGACGAGTTTGGCTTCTCGGTGGGCGTGAGCCCGGATGCGACGACCGCTGTCGTGGGCGCGTTTGGCGCATCGAACCGCACGGGCGCGGCTTACGTATTGACCTACACCGGAGCGAGCTGGACCACGCCGGGGCAGATTGGCCAGATCATTCTCCACGCGAGCGATGGTCAGCCGCAGGATTCGTTTGGGTACTCGGTCGCTGCGGGCAACGGTGAAATCCTGGTCGGCGCTTACCAGAATACCTCCACTACGCCCGGCGCCGCGTACGTCTTTAGCGGTGGCGGTACATCCTGGTCGCAGCAAGCCAAGCTCGTACCCATGGACGGCGTTAGCGGAGACTTCTTCGGTTACTCGTTGGCCCTGAGTGGCAACACGGCCCTTGTCGGCGCCTATGAGAAGGCGGGGGCCAGCGGGGCCGCCTACCTTTTTACGGGCAGCGGCGCATCGTGGTCTCAGCAGGCCGAGCTTAGCGCGCCTGCGGCTGGCCAGTCGTTCGGCTACTCCGTCGGTCTGAGCGGGTCGAACGTGGCTATCGGTGCAATCTCCGCTGCGAGCTTCGCGGGTGAGACTTATCTGTATGGACCCCAAGGCGCGCCGCCGCCCCCGCCGCCGAGCGTGCCCGCGCTCGGCCACCGGGCCAACGTGCTATGGCTGACCCTCTCGCTGGCCGTGGCGGGTGCCATCGCGAGCCGACGAGCGCGGGGGCGAGCATGAAGACGCGAGACCACAGCGCCAGCGCCATGCTCCTCCGTACGCTCGGAATCGTCGGACTTTCGGCAGCCCTATGGGCCTGTTCGGGTGACCCCGGGGGCTCGGACGAGCCGGCGCGGATGGTGACTTTGAGCCCTCCCGGAGCCGAAGGCTCGGACACGGGCTCCGTCGGCTTTCAGCTGACGCTTCCTTCGGGGCAGCAAATAGCCGTGTTGTCGTGGGCGGTCTCGGGCCCCAATGGCCTGGTGACCGTCGTTCAGAGCGGAACTATCACGGCACAAAGCGCGGGGGTGACGTTCCTGGTCGGTAACCTCGCTCCCGCGCCAGGCTACAGGGTAACGCTGTCCGGCACGTCCAGCGACGGGAGCGTCACTTGTACAGGGTCGGCGTCCTTCGCCATCACCCCTAGGACCACGACGGATGTGGTCGTGGAGCTTGCCTGCTCGACCGCCCTTCAGGGCTCCCAGGTGACTCTGGTGAACGGCACGACTTTCAACTGTGCCGCGTGGAACAACGTATCGGCGAGCCCCACTGAAACGACGGTCGGCAATCAGGTCATGCTGATGGCCAGCGCGGCTGGGCCGGTGTCCGCCAACCTCACGTACAGCTGGTCGGCTCCGAGCGGCTCATTCGGCAATAGCTCGGCGGCGAACACCACCTTCACATGCACAGCGACGGGGGCCGTGAACGTGACCCTCGTGGTGGGTGACGGGCCGGTGCCGCATGGAAGCTCGTGCAACACCTCGCTCGATACGCGGACGATCGTCGTCCAGTGCGACGCCGCGATGCAGGCCGACGCCGGCACGGACGCGGGCTCCGACGCAGGTTCCGACGCGGGTTCCGGTGGCCGTACACCACCCACGCCGGCTCCCGCGTCGCCGCCCTGGGCGACGGTTGCCTTGGGTCTTGCCATCTGCGGGGTCGCTCGACGCCGGCTCGAGGCGATGATGTCGAAGGGCCGCGCCTAGTCTTTTCGATACGGCTCGTCAGTCAGCGTCTGCAAGAAGGCCACGATCGCGTCGATGTCGGCGTCGTCCAAGGCCGGCGGGTTGCCCTCGCGCCTGTTGTACGGAAAAGAGAGGGTGTTTACGTTCTTCCGATATTGGGGCGGCGAATCGTCGAACTGGGTGCCGTGCGGGTACCAGAGATTGGGGTTGGTCGAGCGCGTCGCATAGAAGGCCACGACGTCGCGAAGCTTCGAAAAGACGCCGTTATGCATGAACCGCTGGCGAGCCGCCACGTTGCGAAGCGACGGGATTCGAAATGAGCCGCACCATTTCGCGTCGGACGAGCGCACCTTTTTCTGCGTCCGCTCGCATAGACCGAGGTCGTAGTGCTTGGCGTTTGCGTTGGCGGTGATGAAGCGGTTGCGGGGCACGCCGACGGCGTCGTAGGCGTAGGTCGTGAAGAGCGACGACTCGGGGAGATTCGAGTGCTCGTACATCAGGTGGCAGTGGTTGCATGCGCCCTTCGCCCTGCTTTCGAAGGCCGCTAGCCCCTTCATCTCGAGCGGCGAGAGCTTGACCTTGCCGCGCAAGTAGTCGTCGAACTTCGAGGTGAACGGAGACATCGTATCGCTGGTGAGAAAAGCCTGCAGCGCCTCGCCGAAGGCCTTCATGGCCGACGCCGACGTTTCCAGCGCCCCGGGAAACTCGCGGGCGAGGTCGGCCGCGTAGGGTGCAGCGCGCAGCTTGCCCGCGACATCCGCCTCGCTCTTGTTGTTCATCTCGTCGGCGTCGAAGAGCGGCGAGCGCACGAACTCCGCAACCGTGTCGGCGCGCCCGCTCCACGTCAGCCCGCCGAAGGGCGACTCCTCGATGTCATCGTCGTCCTCCAGCGCGAAGTGAAAGGGCGGGACGAATTTGAGGTACATGACCGACGGTGCGTTTCGGCGCCCGAAGTGACCGGGGCGCGAGCCCTGTGCGACACCGCTGACGGACCCGTGGGTGCCAGAGAACGCCGTGGCCGGGTCATGGCAGCTCGCGCAGCTGGTACCCGGAGGATCCGAGAATGAGGCGTCGAGAAAGATCGACTCACCCACCTTCTCTCGAGCCGTGAGTGCAGGCACCGTGCGCGGTGGAATCGGGTCGATGATGGGCGCGGCCGCCGCGGGTCGCACCGCGAGCGCGCTCGTGTGCGAGCCGACCCGAACAAGTATCGACGCCGCGCCGCCGTCTGGCCCCACTTCCGGAGCCTGTTTGCGGCACGCGGGGGCCGAGGCGAACAAAACCGTACAAGCGGCGGCCCTCCCGAGGGATTGCCACCGCTTGCTTAGCGCCCGCGAGGGCGTCGGAGGTTTCGAGGCCGGGCCTCGTGTCATACGACCATCAGTAAACGCCGGCGTTGTCCGGCGGGATGACGCCCCAAGACGCGCAAGACATCTGTCCGCTCGTCTGTATGGTGCAAACATCGCGGACGGTGTTGTCCGTCCGGTACTCGGTCGAAACCCACGTCGGCGGCGTCGTGGGCGGATTGCCGGGCTGGAACTGCAGCACCATGTAGCCGAACGTGTTGTCGACCGGGGCAGTGGATCCGGAGGGGATGTTGGTATTCTGGAAGGGCGCACCGTTGTCGGAGGTGGCGAACTGCTGCACTCCGCTGACGGTGGCAACCGCGATGGGGTTGACCGCCGCGGAGTTGTTGATCGGGTAGGGCAACGCCGTGTCCAGGATATCGCCCGCGTTGCCGCTTACCAGAGTCGCGGCGGGCTGGAACGTACCGCCGTCGGACAAAGTGCCCGTCTGCAAATCGATCGCCTGGTAGTCGTGCGTATGGCCGTGCAGCGCCAGGTTGATCGGGGGCGGGAAGTAGGTGCCCGGGAAGACCGAGGCCATAACGGGGATGAAAGTGGGGATAGGGTTCGCCGGAAGCGCGGGAGCCGTGGCGGTCGCGTAGCCGAAGATGGGGTGATGGTTCGACCAAAGGTTGAAGGGTAGCGGCGAAGCGCCGAGCAGGTTGCCGGCCGTCGTCAGCTCGCTCGCATAGGTCGTGAAGTACGTTGACCCCGTACCGGTCGGCGTCGCCGGGCTCGTCGTCTGCACCTTGGCGTTCGCTGTGTCGAAGACCACCAGCTGCGTGCTCGAGTTGATGTTGATCAAGAATGGATTGTTCCAGTTGCCGCCATTCGCGGTCGTGTCGTACATCGCGTTATCGCAGGTGTGAACGTCGGTCGTATCGAAAGGACTAGTGTCGAGAAAGCGGTACCAGCCCTGCCCGGCGCGGTTGCACTGCTCGTGGTTGCCGCGGGTCATGATCCAGGGAGCCGCGGCGAGCAGCGGTGCGCCCGGTGCGAACAAGTCCGCTTCCCAGGTGTCCCAACCGAACCCCCACGGGCTGCCGCCGCAGTTGAACCCGAGGCCAGCTGGGCACGGGTTGTCGCGGTAGGCGTAGTCGCCGACGTGAAGCACCAGGTCCGGATTCTGGGCCGCGGCCAGAGCGGCGATAGCCGCGAACGGGTACGGCGTATCGGTGCTGTTCGGGTTTGGGTCGTTGCAGCTCTGCGTGCCGTTGCCATTCTGCAGACGGCAGCCCGTGTCGCCAATGACGACGATCTTGGTCGGATTCGCCTTGGGCACTGGCAGCGACTGACCGGCGACCACGGCGCTGGTCGCACCCGAGGGCAGCGGATACTCACACGAGCTGACCGGGAAAAGCGCCGGTTTGCCAGGCGTGGTGTTCACCGAGCGCGCGGCGAGGCTGGTCGTGGCGGCCGCGCGCAGGTTCATCTGCACGGGGGTGCCGCTGTTGATCGTGATGGTCGGGCAGGGGTTGGCGCCCGCCACGGTTGGCACGTACGCCGTCACTGCGCGCGCGATGGCGACGTTGCCCGTGAATCCGTTGCTCCCCCCGTTGGGCCCCGTGAGCTCTACCCAGGCCGACTCGACCTGGTTGCTCGGATAAGCGTCGCAGATGACGGTCGTGCTGGTCGTGTTGTTCGAGCACGTCCCGGCGTCTTGCGGTCCATCGTCGACCACGAGCGTTACCGTCGTCGTTCCGGGCGCGGTGCAGAAGAACTGCATCGGGTCGGACGGGCCCACGCCCTCGTCCTGGCCCTGCGAGCCGACGCCGCCGCTCGTTGCCCCGAAGGCGCCGATCGGGTTGCTCATGTTCCACGTGTAGCCGAGGGCACTGGGGTTCGCGCCCGTGGCCGTGGCGGTCAAGACGAGCGATTCACCGACGTACACCTCGCTGCTGGTGCTCGAGAGCGAGGTCCAGGTGCCGCAGTAGCTCGCGACGCCGGTCACGAAGAGGTTTCCCGCATCCTGGCCCGGCAGCGAGCAGAGCATTTGAACGATGACCGTCTGCGTTGCGCCGGTCGTCACGGTGATCCCGGAAGCGGTGCCCTGGCACGTGCCCCCGCCCGAGGTCGAAGCCGTGAGCGAGATGGAGTAGCCGGTAGCGGAGGGAATCCCGCCGAGCTGGAAGTCGATCGACTGGCTGTTGCTCACGTTGACGGTGCCGGGGTTGGGTGCGGCCGACAGCGTCGCCGGCATCTGGGCGCTGTTGAGCAGGTCGTACGTGACGCTGCTGATCGTCGTTCCCCCGGGGAGGCTCAACGAGAATCCCAGCGTACCCGTTGCGGAGCCGGGGTTCGACGCTCCGATGACCGTCGGACTGCCTCCATTGTTCGCGCTGGACGGGGTGCCCGTCGGCGCGCCGCTGCTGGAACAGTTGACCAGGCTCGTAACTCCGGTGCATAGCGCGGCACCCAGAGCGACCATCAGAACGGCGGGCTTTGTCATCCTTGCGAACATTCTCGACGCCTCCAAGTGGGCGCTCATACGCAAGACGCGCACCACGCGCTCTCAAGAGCGAGATCGTCGGTGATGTCCGATAGCTGCCGCTTGCGGCCCCATCCTTTCGCCGCAGTCGTCACGCCAAGGCTTCCGATTTCCGGAATTCGCAATTCGATTTCCGGTGGACGGGTCTGAAGGCGACGCGGCGAGAGCTCGTGCATCTCACGCCGACGCTCGACGCCATTCTGGCTCGCAGCGCCGTGACCTAAGGGTTCATGCTGGTGAGCGCCATGCACATCACCGCGGCCGTCTTCGTCAACGACAACGAGAGCGGACTTCACTCGGAAGTCTTCTATGCGGAGTTCGACGGCCAGCGCGACAAGCGACTGATTGTGAAGATCATGGGTGAGTGAAGCCGGGGCTCCAGGCCCCGCCCCAATTCAACAGAAACGCGCCGACGGCCGCCCGCTCCGATTCCGCCAGCACCGCCGCCAGCCAGTCGCCCAGTCTGGCGACGTCCGGGAAGATCCGCCGGTCTGGGTTTGCCGCGCAGCGCACGATTCGCTCCATCTGAAGATTGAAGAGAGTGTTGCGCGGGTCGATGAGGAGCGCGCTTCGAGAGAGAGCCCCATTGGTTCCGCGCATGATTTTCGACCACGCCTTGACGACCTGAGGAGGCAGGGGTGACGTCGTCCGGTAGTCCGAGCAGATCGAGGCTCCTGGGCCGGCGTCCCGGAGCGCCGATACGACGGCGTCGTCGAGACGTTCGACATCCGCCAACCCCGTCAGGCGGCGTACACGTATCTGGATGACGCGTCCCGAACGGCCGATCGCAAAGGACGCTTCCTCGTCGCTGTCGTCGCTCACCACGCGCATGACTCGCGCCCCATCCCCCATCGCGCCTCCATTGCTAGCACTACTTGCGCCGAACCGATACTTCCCCCCGAGCCACCTTTTTCCACTCCGCCTGTGCACAAAGTTGCGCCACGCTCACTGCTGCGTCCGGTCGGTCAGCCGCGGGGGCCATCCTTGGTATAAGACAACGGCAACTTGGGTCCCGGGAGAAAGACATGAGAGCCACCACGCGACTGACGCTCGCTACGACCTGCGCTGCGGCGCTGACGCTCACGGTCGGCAAAATGGCACATGCCGACACGGTGGTGCAGATTCCTATCGATTCGCTGCTCGACGCTCGCCCGGTCTCGACGCTCATTAATGGCGTCGTGGTGCCGTGGACCGCGGGACAGGGCGTCGACGGAGACGGCAACGCCGACGGCTTCGTCACGTTGGCCGTCGAAGCCAAGCTCGGACAGACCGGTAACGCCTTGCCGAACGACGGGGTGTTTCCCGCGGCCAACGGCCTTCCCGAGATTGACCTGCATTTCTCCAATGACAGCCCTGCGACCACCTTCCAAGCACACAACGCGCATAGCGGGGTCGCGGCCTCAATCCAATTTGCGGTTCCGCAGGCGACATACTCGAAGATCTTTCTCGTCCTGACCGATTCGGAAAACGCAGACATGCTGACCGTCACGATGACCTACGCCGATTCGACGACGTCGGTTACGGGGCCCTTTACGATGCCGGACTACGATCAGGGACTGCCTGCAAACACGGCGGACGTCACCTACTTCAGTCTGATTTCCATGCACAAGTGGAGTCAGACCGACCAGCAAGGAGACAACGCGGGTCACAGCATCACCGGCGTCACTCTCGTTCCATCCCCCACCAAGGCGCTGACGGGCATCACGATCGCCAAGCCAGACGACGGGCATTATCTTGTCTTCTGGGGCGCGACGGGGATCGCGACCAGCGCGGTCGATGCGGGCAGCACGGGCGGGGGTGTCGTCGAAGGCGGCGTCGAGCCAGAAGACGGGGGTGGCAGTGATTCCTCGATAGGCTCGAGTGGTGGTGCGAGCGGAGCCGCGAGCGGAGAGGCCGCGACGGGAAGCAGCGGCTCGGCGCAAGGCAGCGGCAGCGTTGCCAGCGCAGGCACTTCCGGGAGCACGGCGGCCTCGGGAACATCCACGAGCTCGAGCGGCGCGACGAGCGGGACGCTTAGCGCCTCCTCGGGCGCATCGTTGAGTGGTGCCAGCGGCTCGAATACCGAAACGAGCTCTACTGGCGGCAGCTCGAAGAGCGGCTGCGCATGCTCACTGTCGAGCACGCCACGAAGCCACGCCGCGCTCTGGGGCTCGCTCCTCGTGCTCTGGGGCGCCGCGCGTCGCCGCCGTCGCGCATAAGGCGGCTCATCCGCTCAGTTGTTCGGTGCGCCGTCCTCTATCCAGGCTCCGATTCGCGCGAGGTCGCTCGACGAAAATGTGTAGCCGGGGGCACCGCCCGCCCCGACGTTCTGCGGCATGTTGTTGCTGGTCGTGCCGCCGACGGGGGCTCCTTTGTACAGAGCCTTCCAGAGCGTTGTCTGAGTAGGGTCGGTCACCCCCGGCGGGACGAGCGGCGGGTACCCCGGCTGGCCTTGGGTCATGCCCTGCCAGCAAGCATCGCTGCTGCTGCCGCACACGAAGCCGCTCGTCGCCACTCCCAAAGCCGATGCGCTCCCATGACAAGAGCCGGGAAACTTCGAGCAGCTCGCCTGGCCGGTGGCACCGAAGTAGGCCGCATAGAGGTCTTGCCACCGGACCCCTTGGACGTCGCCCATGCCGCCGTCGACACTCGAAGCCGCGGAGTCGTCGTGGCCCCCACAGAAGGCGCAGGCCAAAAGAAGCACCGCACCTGCCGCGCTCCTGCGCATCTGGGCTAGCGTAGCACCCCCGAGTCGCGCGACCGGCGACGAGCGGTCACATTCTGGCCCATCGGGGCTCATTGGCGCCTGGCGCGTAACGGATCTCTGGCCGCGGGCGTACCCTACCCAGGATCCACGCCATGATGTTCGCCAAGTCTTCCGCTTTCGTCTGTTTTCTGGGCATTTTGCCCGCCTGCCATTCCGCAAGCGCTAGCCCGTCGCCCCCTGCGCCCGCGGCCGCAATGGCGGAGTCCGCGCCGAACGCGGTCGCAGCCCATGTCGGGACCGATCCGGGCCACGTAGCGCGAGGTGCGCCCTTGGCCCCTTCGGGCCGCGACAAGCTCGCGGCGTTCGCCGCGGGATGTTTTTGGGGCGTCGAAGACGCCTTCCGGCACGTGCCAGGCGTGGTCGCCACGGCCGTTGGCTTCGCGGGCGGCCACACCGCGAATCCGAGCTACGAACAGGTCTGCACTCACACGACGGGCCACGCCGAAACCGTCCTCGTCGAGTACGACCCCACGCGTCTTGCTTACGAGCAGCTGCTCCGGGTGTTTTGGAAGATCCACGACCCGACGCAGGGCGACAGGCAAGGGCCCGACGTCGGTGACAGTTACCGCAGCGTCGTGTTCACGTTCGACGCCGAGCAGGCCGCCGCGGCGCGCGCGTCCGAGCAGGCGGAGCAGAAACACCTCGACAGCCCCATCACAACCGAAATCCGACCGATGGGGGCGTTTTACGAGGCCGAGGGCTACCACCAGCAATATGCCGAGCGAACCGGCCACCACGGGTGCCCGATACGCGTTCCCGTGGATTCACTCTAAGGGCTATTACCCGACTGGCCGCGCACGAAGAATGAATGGAAGGTTTCCACCCGGTTTCACAATTTCGAGTCCTACTTCGGTTGGCCCCTTATCGTGCGTCCACGTTCGTTACTTGCCGAAATAGGTCGTTGCGCGCTTTTGACCTTTGCAACGAAGTTTTTTCGTCGTGAGACCCTCTTTGAGCACTCGCGGGAGCTCTTTGGCCTGCAGGCCGAGCTCGGACCGAATCTGCTCGGCGCGAAGCCCGTCCTTGTGCTTGGAGACAAGTGCCACGATTTGGTCGAGGACGGCTGCGATTTCGTCCGCAGATCGCCGCGGAAGGCGGCCGGAGGGCGACCGGACGGCCTGCGAGCTCGCCTTTCCCGCTGCCTCGCCTCGATGAGCTTTGGAATGAGAAGTCTCGTTGAGAAGCTCATGGAGCGAAGAACTACGGATGGCGTCCACGACGGAGTCAGCGAACGCTGTGGCAAGATCGGCGAGTCTCGAACGCAGATTGGGCATAAAGGCGCGCATAGCACACAAGAAGGCTAAACGTGATGGAAATTTACGCCCGGTGGATATTAAACTGCCGAGATGCCCACTAGCGGATTACGGGCCGTCGTCTGAATCGGACAGTACTCGCAATGAAACACAAACCCGCGAGTCCTTGGCTACGCTCTCCGTGACTCATGTTTTTCCGATTGCCCACTGTCCGCGCGAAGCTGACCGCCCTCGTCCTGCTTTCGGCGGTAGTGATGCTGGCCGCCCTACCGGTTCTTTCCTGGTTGCTGCATCGCCAGCTGGTCGACGAAGTCGACAGTCGAGTCCGCGACGCCGAGCGCGCGTTCGAGTCGGAGCTCGACGACGACATCGCCGACCTGATTCTCGCCTCTCGCGTCCTGGCTGCCGACGGTTCGACGGCGCATGCCCTGCAACGACACGACGCGGCTCGCGCCCGAAGGCTCGCTCAGATCTTCTTGGACGTCTATCCGAGCATCGACGTGCTCCTGCTCGAGCCGGATGGCAACGTCCTGGCGCAAGTGGGCTGCGAGCACCCCCCCGACCGCGTCTCGCGAGGGACCGAGCTCGGCGACCTTCTTGCCTCGGGAAAGGAGACTCGCGGCGTCGTGTCCCATGGCTGCGAGTCCGAGACCTCGAGCGCGCCGGCAGCCTACGTGATTGCCGTCTCGATGGAGCCGGCCGGGGGCCTCGTGGTGTGCATGCCTCTCGACGAGAGCTATCTCAAGAACACGAAGTCGAAGCTCGGGCTCGAGCTTGCGCTGGCCGCTCTCGAGCCCGGTGCCGGAGACTCGCACGCACGTCAAACACAGGACTTTCCTCACTCCGCGATTCGCGTTTCGTCGCGCGAATCGACGTTCGTCGATACCGGAGATCGCTCGTGGGCTGTCGCGCGCTTCGAGCTCCCGCAGCTCGACGGGCGCATAGGCCGGATGCAAATGCTCGCGGCTCTCGACATCACCGATATCCACGTCATCGTTCGGCACAATTTGCTTTACGCGTTCGGTGCTCTCGCGGTCGCCGCGGCGCTGTCAGTGACATTCGGATCGCGATTGGCCGGTGTCATGTCGCGCGCGCTCCGACTCGTCCACGACGCGCTCTTGAGAGTCGAGAAGCTCGACTACGTCCATGTCGAGCCCGTGCACACGGGCGACGAGCTCGAAGCGCTCGCGAGTGGCTTCAATCGGATGGTCGACGGATTGAAAGAGCGTGACAAGCTTCGGAGCACATTTGGTAAGTACATGACGGCCAGCGTCATGGAACATCTTCTCGGGGGAAAGGTGGCTCTCGGAGGTGAGTCGCTGAAAGTCACGATTCTATTTACCGATATCCGGAGCTTCGCGACGATCAGCGAGCGAATGGATCCTCAGCAGCTCGTGGGGTTACTCAATGAATACTTCACCGAAATGGTGGCGATTGTGATGCAGGAGGACGGGGTCGTCGACAAGTACATCGGCGATGCGATCATGGCCGTCTTCGGGGCACCCGTTCCAAATCCGCAAGACGCCGTGCACGCCGTGCGGGCCGCGGTGAGGATGCGGGGCGCGCTCGAGAGTCTCAACTTGCGCCTGGTCGACCGCGGTATTCCCGCGTTGCGAACTGGCATCGGCATTCACACGGGCGAGGTCGTGGCCGGCAACATCGGAAGCGAAAAGCGCATGGAGTACACCGTCATCGGAGATCCGGTGAACGTGGCCTCTCGCCTCGAGACGAGCACCAAAGACCTCGGCGTCGATGTGCTCATCAGCCAAGACACTTTCGAGCTGACCAAGGACATCATCGAGACGCGGCCCGTTCGCGAGATCTTCGTCAAGGGGCGCGCCCGGTCGGTCATGACCTACGAGGTGGTCGGCCTCAGAGGCGAGCTTCGTCCCGATTCGGACGCGAGCTGAGGGCTCTCACGTCGGCGCCGCCGCAATTACTCTAGAGTCGCGTCGCTCGCGTCGTTGGGGCTACCGGCCTCGGTCGCGTCGACCGAGCTATCCGCGGCGTCGACCGAGCTATCGGTGGCGTCGACGGAGCTATCGGTGGCGTCGATTAAGCCATCCGTGGCGGCATCGGTGCCCCCCTCCGGGTAGACGGCAACCTCGCACGCCGGCATCGTGCCGCAGAGGGTCTGGCACACCAACCCGAGGCCCGCGGAGACGCCCGAGGCGCAATCCGAGTCGACTTGGCATGGCTGCAAACACTCGTTTCCGATCGAGACGCACCCGCCGTCGGCCGTCATGAAGTAGGGGAGGCACTTGAGCCCGCTATAGCAGTCGCTGTCGGCGGCGCACGATATCCCCTCGGCGCCCGTGGCTGCCGGCCCGCATCCCGCGCCAAAACCCGCTATCAGGACGGCGCCCGCAAAGAACGCGGCCCCCGGGCGGAGCAGGGCCATGGGCCGGGTCATGGGGCGGCGCCGAGGATTGCGTCAATACGCTGCATCACCTCGGGAGTGATGGCGTCGACGAAAGCAATGGCCTTCATGTTCTCGACCACCTGCGCCCTCCGGCTCGCACCGGTGATGACCGTGGACACATGCGGGTTTTTCAAGCACCACGCGAGCGCGAGCTGCGCGGTGGTGCAGCCGAGCTCGTCGGCCACCTTCGCGAGCTTGCGGACTTTCGGAATGCGGCCTTCCTCGAGCGCGTCTTTCCTCAGCCACGCCATCGTGCTCAAGTCGAGCCGCGTTCCCTTGGGAATGCCTTCATTGTATTTGCCGCTCAAGACGCCCGAAGCGAGAGGGCTCCAGATCGTCGTGCCGTATCCAAGCTTCTCGTAGAGGGGCAGATATTCCTTCTCGACTCGCTCGCGCGCGAACATGTTGTACTGCGGTTGCTCCATGATCGGCGGCGCGAGGCCGTTCTTGCTCGCGAGCTCGTGCGCCGCAAACACGGCGTCCGCCGGCCATTCGCTCGTACCCCAATAGAACACTTTGCCTTGGCGAACGAGCACGTCCCAGGCAAAGACCGTCTCCTCGATCGGCGTGTCGGGATCCGGCCGGTGACAAAAGGCGAGGTCGACATAGTCGAGCCTGAGTCGCTTGAGGGCTGCGTGAACGCCCTCGATGATGTGCTTGTGGCTCAAGCCCTTGTCGTTGGGTCCGTCGCCGCCCCAGAAAATCTTGGTCGAAACCACGATCGATTCGCGTCGCCAGCCGGCCCGATGGATCACGTTTCCCATCGTGGTCTCGGCCTGTCCCCCACCATAAGCCTCGGCGTTATCGAAGAAGTTGACGCCCGCGTCGTAAGCGGCCGTCATGCACTCGAGCGCGGTCTCTTCTCCGACCTGCAACCCATACGTCACCCAAGCCCCAAGTGAGAGCTCGCTTAACTTGAGACCCGACCGGCCAAGACGGCGATAGCGCATGGCGAGAAGGATATAGCGTAACCAAGCGCGCTCAGGATCGATCCGAAAGAGAACCGCCAGGAGCGCCAGGGGCGCCACGAGCCCGAGAATTGGATCGGGCAGGTACGTGGCCCCCATCCCGCTAGGGGTTTTTCGACGGGAGCGGCGCTCCCCCGTTGCGCCGCTCCCGCTGGGGGGGCGTACGAGGGTCTGCGCCACCCAAAAGTCCCGAGTCCCAACTCCCGCTGGGGGGTTTTCGGGGGGAGCGGCGGCGCTGGCGGCGCGCCCCCCGGGGTCTATTGAGAATCTCTGATGCCGTAACGGAGCCGAGCCGAGAGGCGAAGGCGGAGTGAGGCTCAGGTGATCTCCGAGAGTCCACGTCATGAAGGCGGAGTGAGGCTCAGGCTCATCTCCTTCGCATCCACGTCATGAAGGCGGAGTGAGGCTCAGGTGATCTCCGAGTATCTACTAAAATGGCGCCGCGTGGACGATCGTCGAAGCGTGCGCCTGTGGGCGCGCGACCGGCGGGGCGGCCGCTGCGCTGCGCGCGTGCACGGGCGGCGGTGGGGCCGAAACCGCAACGGGCTTGGCGGGAGGCTCTGCGGGGACGGCGGCAACCGCGGGGGGAGCGTTGGGGGTAACCGCCGCGGGTGCGACCGCGGTGACCGCGGGAACGACGATGGGTGCGGCAGCGGCGACCGGTGACGCGGTCACGACAGGTGGAGCGACGACGGGCGGCGCAGCTGCCACGGGTGCGGGGCTCAGGGGAACATAGGGAGTCGCCACGATGGCGTCTTGAGCCGCCGCTGTGCGCGCGGTGGCCAACCGCACCCCCGCGGCGACGCATATGATCCCCGCGACGCTGAGGGCGCCAACGACGTAGCGCATGAGGTACCGACGCCGATCGAGATCAACTTGCTTGGCAGCATCGTCGCCGCCGCGCTCAGTCGCCCCGGAAAAGCCAACGAGCTTTGAAGTGGCCGACATTCCCATACCTCCGATTAAGTTCGATGCTGCTACTTCTATGCGGATAGTGTCGTCATTGGTCTCATGGAAGGCAAAATGTGAGGTCTCTTTCGCGGCCTTCCGTCCATGCTGGAATCACGGCGACCGGCCCTGAGGCGCCGTCCGAGAGCGAGGCGGATGAGATTCCGTCGGCGGGTGTCGGGCCGTCGTATGTCTGCACGTGACGCCTAGGGGGGCGTGCCCGTAGTATGGCGGCGAATAAGGAGGCACCTGTGGCCAAAGGAATCGAGAGAGGGAAGAAGGACAACAAGCCGAAGCTTTCCACCAAGGAAAAGCAGAAGAAAAAGAAGGAGAAGAACGCGAGCCGCGCCAGCGCCGGCTGAGCGCCGCGGCTCACCTCGCGCAAGCTCGTCCCAGACGATGACCGCGCCCCCAATCGTGGGCGCATGGCAAATGGTGCAAGGCGACCGTGTCCGCGACTCCGAGAATCGCTCTGTTCTTGCGTGCCGTCGGTAACGAGTACCAGGAGCTCGTGCGCGAGGACTGCCGAACGGCGGCGCTCCGTCACGGGCTCGTGGTGCGCGAGATCAATGCGCAGAATGAGGCCCAGAGGCAGATCCAGCAGATCCAGGACTGTTTGGCTGAGCCCGCGGCCTTGAGGCCGCGCGCGATCCTCGTGAGCCCCGTGGAGGAATCCGGGCTTCGCGGCCTCGCGCGCGAGGCTGCCCGCTTGGGCATCGGATGGGTGAGCCTCAATCGTGCGTGCGACTATCTCGCGGATCTGAGGCGGGAATTTCCCACTGTTCCGCTCTTTTCGGTCCACCCCGACCAAGATCAAGTCGGACGCATTCAAGCTCACCAGCTGCGCGTGCTTCTGCCGAACGGCGGCGAGGTGGCCTACATTCAAGGCCCGCTCACGACCACGTCGGCCAAGCAGAGGGCGGCGTCACTACGAAACGGTCTGGCGGGCACCGACATCCAGCTCACTTCGTTTGCGGGCGACTGGTCGGTCGAGAGCGGCCGGCTGGCCGCCAAGAGCTGGCTCGATCTCGCGGGTCGCACCAAGGCTGAGGGTTGCGTGGTGGCCGCCCAGAACGACAGCATGGCTTATGGCGCTCGCGTCGCGTTGGTCGAGGGGGCTCTCAGGGCTTCGGGCTTCGGGCTCGGCAAGATTCCGATCTTGGGATGCGACGGCGCGCCGGCCTATGGCCACCGACTCGTGGTCGAGAGAACGCTCGCCGCCACGGTCATCATCCCGTCTCCCGCGAGCCGCGCCGTCGACGAGCTTGTGGCGGTGTTGGCGGGCTGGCGACCCCCCGCTTCCGATATCTGCCTGGCGGTGTCGCCGTTTCCGGAGCTGGCTGTGCTGGCGAGCGCGATGCGCAAGGGGTCGTGAGCCGCCGGCTAGGCTCCCCAACGCCAGCCGCGAATCTCGGGCATGTCGTCACCGTGCTCGCGAATATATTGAGTGTGCTCGACGCGTTTGTCGGCCATACGCTGCCTTAGCTGGGCGTAGCGCGCGCCGAGCTCGGGCAGACGGTCGATGACGTCCTGCACGAGATGGAAACGATCCATGTCGTTACGCACGACCATGTCGAAAGGCGTCGTCGTCGTCCCCTCTTCTTTGTAGCCGCGAACGTGGATGTTGCCGTGGTTGGTGCGGCGGTAGGTCAAGCGATGAATGAGCCAGGGGTAGCCGTGGTACGCGAAGATGACCGGCCGGTCCGAGGTGAAGATCTCGTCGAACTCGCGGTCCGGCAGGCCGTGCGGGTGCTCGCTCGTCGGCTGCAGCTTCATCAAGTCGACGACGTTGACGACGCGTACTTTCAAGCTCGGCAAGTGCTCTCGAAGGAGGCTCACTGCGGCGAGCGTCTCGAGGGTCGGCACGTCGCCGGCGCAGGCCATGACGACGTCGGGGTTGCTGCCAGCATCATTGCTCGCAAACTCCCAGATGCCGATTCCGGCCGAGCAATGCTTGATCGCCTGGTCCATCGTGAGCCACTGCGGAGCGGGTTGTTTGCCGATGACGACGACGTTGACGTAGTCGACGCTCCGAAGGCAGTGGTCGGTCACCGAAAGAAGCGTGTTGGTGTCCGGGGGGAAGTAGACTCGGATGACGTCGGCTTTCTTGTTGACGACGTGATCGACGAAGCCGGGATCTTGGTGGCTGAAGCCGTTGTGGTCCTGTCGCCACACGTGCGACGTCAGCAAGTAGTTGAGCGATGAGATAGGCCGCCTCCACGGGAGCTTGCGCGTCACTTTCAGCCACTTGGCGTGTTGGTTGAACATCGAGTCGATGACGTGGATGAAGGCCTCGTAGCAAGAGAAAAATCCGTGGCGTCCGGTGAGCAGGTAGCCCTCGAGCCAGCCCTGGCACTGGTGCTCGCTCAGCATCTCCGTCACGCGCCCATCCGGAGCCACGTGATCATCGCCCGGCAGAATCTCGGCGACCGAGGTCCGGGTCGTATCTTCGAAGACAGCGTTCCAACGGTTCGAAGTCGTTTCGTCGGGGCTAAAGACACGAAAGTTGCGCGACTCGCGGTTGGTCGCGAGCACGTCGCGCACGAGCTGCCCCTGGATGCGCGTGGCCTCGGCGTCGACCGCGCCGGGGCTGGGCACGTGCACCGCGTACGTCCGGAAATCCGGCATTCGGAGCTCCTTCCGAAGCAGCCCGCCGTTCGCGTGTGGGTTGGCGCTCATCCGGCGACCGCCCTTCGGCGGGAGCGCCGCGAGCTCGGGCATCAGTCGGCCTTGGGTGTCGAAAAGCTCCTCCGGGCGATAGCTCTTCATCCACGCTTCGAGCATCGAAAGGTGCTTTGGGTTCGTTCGGACGGCGTCGAGGGGCACCTGGTGCGCGCGAAACGTGCCCTCGACGGGCACGCCGTCGACCTCCTTGGGCCCTGTCCAGCCCTTTGGCGAACGCAGCACGATCATGGGCCAAGGCGGTCGGTGCGTGAAGCCCTTGGCGCGAGCTTCGTGCTGCAGCTGCGCGATTTCATCGAGGGCACCGTCGAGCGCGGCCGCCATCGCAGGGTGCATCGCGCGCGGGTCGTCACCCACGACGAAGCGAGGCGCCCATCCGTAGCCGCGCAAGAGCTGCTCGAGCTCGCTCTGCGGGATCCGCGCCAGCACCGTGGGCCCCGCGATCTTGTAGCCATTGAGATGCAAGATGGGGAGCACCGCGCCGTCGGTGGCGGGGTTGAGAAATTTGTTCGAGTGCCAGCTCGTCGCCAGCGGCCCGGTCTCGGCCTCTCCGTCGCCGACGACGCACACGACGAGAAGGTTCGGATTGTCGAACGCGGCGCCAAACGCGTGCGACAGGGCGTAGCCGAGCTCGCCGCCTTCGTGGATGCTACCCGGGGTCTCGGGCGCCACATGGCTCGGGATCCCTCCCGGAAACGAGAACTGCCGGAAGAGCAGCTGCATCCCCGTCTCGTCCTGCGAAATGTTCGGATAGACCTCGCTGTAGGTCCCCTCGAGGTACGTATTGGCGACGACGCCGGGGCCGCCGTGGCCGGGCCCAGCGACGAAGACGGCGTCGAGGTCGCGCGCCACGATGGCGCGATTGGCGTGCACATAGACGAAGTTGAGACCCGGGGTCGTGCCCCAATGGCCGAGCAGGCGCGGCTTGACGTGCTCGACTCGGAGCGGCTCGCGAAGAAGCGGGTTCGCGAGCAAGTAGATCTGGCCCACCGAGAGGTAGTTCGCGGCACGCCAGTAAAGGTCCATCGTCGCAAAGGGCTCGGTCACGTGGTGCCTCCAATCGTGGCAAGGGTCTCACGCGCAATGATGGATTCTTCGTCCGTACGGATAACCCGGACCGTGCACGCGCTCGCGTCGGCGCTGATCACCGCCGCGTCCGCGGCGTTGCGTGCGTCGTCGACCTCGATGCCGAGATGCTCGAGACCGCGCGCGATCTCTCCCCGAATCGGGGCGGCGTTTTCGCCAATCCCTCCCGAGAAGACCAGCGTCTGCAACCCGCCTATCGTCGCCGTCAGCGCCCCAATGGCTTTTCGCACCGAATGGCAGAAGAGCGCGACGGCGTCTGCGGCGCGCGGATCCCCGGCCCGGTGCTCGAGCAGATCGCGCATGTCGGCGCTCGTCTCGGAGACACCGAGAAGGCCCGATCGCCGGCTCAGAACATCGTCGAGCGCGTCGGTGCCGAGGCCTCCGGCGCGAAGTAGATAGAGGATCACGCCAGGATCGAGGTCGCCCGAGCGCGTGCCCATCGGCACACCCGAGTTGGGGGTGAAGCCCATGGTCGTGTCGACGCATCGTCCGTCCCGGAGTGCGGCCAGGCTGGCTCCCGCTCCGAGGTGCGCCAGCACGACGCGGCCGCGCGCGGCAGGCTCGCCCGCCACGCGCGCGAGCTCCTGCGCAAGGTACGTGTACGATAGACCGTGGAATCCGTAGCGCTGGAGCCCCTCGGCCTCGTAGCGCCGCGGGATGGGCAGCAAGCGCGCGACGCGCGGCATCGTGCGGTGAAAGGCGGTGTCGAAACACGCGACCTGGGGCAGCGAAGGCGCGCGCGAACGCATCGCCTCGAGGATCGCGATTTCCGCGGGGAGATGATCGGGATCGAGCACAGCGAGTCGCTTGAGCTCCTCGATCACGCCGGGCGTCACGAGCTGAGGCGACGCGTAGCGTGGGCCTCCATGCACGACGCGATGTCCTACGGCAGCGAGCGCGCCCAGGCCGCCGTGGGCCTCGAGCTGGGCGAGCGCGACGTCGAGGGCCTGGGCGTGATCGGCCACCGTCTGACCGACACGCGCGACAGCGTATGAAAAGATGCGCCCGGGCGGCGCGCCGCCGTCGAAGAGCGCGACCTTGAGGCTCGACGACCCGGCGTTGAGGGTCAGGATCCCTTTGTCGGCCATCGCGGATCCCCAGGGCATCGACGAGCGGACCGACGAGAAGTCATCGGCTCAACGTGCAGCTTCGTGTTGCGGTTCGCGCACGACGAGGACCGAGCAGGGCGCATGGTTGACGACCTTGGCCGCCGTGGTCCCGAGCAAACGATCGATGCCCGAGTAGCCATGCGATCCGATGACCACGAGGTCGGCTCGGAGCGTGCGTGCCGCGTCGCAAATGGCCTGCCATGGTGCCCCGACCCCGACTTCGAACCCGCCGAGCACGTCGGTCGGCAGCTTCGCGACCTCTTCGCGCAAGTACTGCTCCGCGCGTTCTTTGAGCACGTCGATGAGCGGTTTTTCCGTCGTCTTCCAGAAGTCTTGAGGCACTTCGGCCGGCAGCCCGACCGAGCGAAGGAGCACGAGCCGGGCGCCCTGCGCGCGGCCGACGGTGACTGCGACCGCAAGGACGTCGGCGGCCCGCGGTGATCCATCGAGGCCGACCAGGATGTGTTTCATCGGCGGGCCGGGAGCATCGCACGAGAGGTGACCCGGAGAAAGGCGAGAGCCGAGAACTTGTCCCCCCTTGCGCGACCGGCCTATGGCCAGGTGCTGATGGCTGGTCGGTCCGGACACGCGCTCGCAGCCGCGGCCGCTTTCGGGGTGCTCGGCGCGGCGTGCAAAGAGACGGCCCTTCCTGGGACCATGCTGGGAACGTACGCAGTAAGCGCGCAATCGCAGACCAATTCTTGCGGTCTCGGCGCGCCCGATCCATGGCAATTCGACGTGCAAATGTCAGAGGACGGCGTGCTCCTCTACTGGAGTTGGCTGGACGGCACCCCACCGCTCTCCGCCCCCCTTTCGGGCACCATGGTCACGCTCCTCGCCAGCCAGCAGGCCAATGTCGACGGCGTCGACGGCGGTCTCGGCCCGTGCAACCTGGAGCGCGACGACGACGTTCAGATCACGCTCGGAAGCGGGTCACCCCCGACGACCTTCACGGGGACCATCCGCTACTCCTTCTCGGCGGCGTCCGGGTCCGATTGCGCCGACCAGCTCTTGTCCGCGGGGGGACAATACGCGTCGCTCCCTTGCACCGTGACCTATACGGCGTCCGCCAATAGGCAGTAGGTTCGTTGGCCCGCGCACAAGCCGTCTTCTAGGGCGATTTGACGAACTTGAGCGTCATTCGATCGCTCTCGCCGATGGCGACGTACTTCTCGCGGTCCTTGTCGCCGAGGCGCAAAGTCGGTGGAAGCGCCCAAACGCCCTCGGGATAGTCCTTGGTGTCTCGCGGGTTGGCGTTGATCTCCGATTTGCCCACCAGCTTGAAGCCCGCGGCCTCACACTGCTCGATGAGCCATTTCTCGGGCAGATAGCCCTTCTTGGCGCTCTCGACGGGGTCGGCACCGGCCGGTGCGCGGTGATCTTCGATGCCGAGCACGCCCCCACGTTTGAGGGCTTTGTGCACGGCCGCGAGCCACGCCGCGAGCGCGCCGTGATTCGCCTCTCCGTGTGCGGCGCGCATGCTTACGACCATGTCGACCGAGCCGTCCGGGCCAAGCGATGGCGCTTTGTCGTCGACGACGATCGTCTGCACCTTGCCGTAGATCTCGGGAGCCTTGTCGAGAAACGCCTTGTAGCGCTGCCCGTAGAACGTCGACCGCTCGTCTTCGGGGCCCGCCGGATCCATGGTCGTCGCAATGAGCTTGCCTTGGGCGGCGAGCGCGGGAGCCAGAAGCTCGGTGTACCAGCCCTCGCCCGGGTCGACCTCGAGGACGGTGAGCGTCGGTTTGAACCCGAAAAACGCGAGGGTCTCGAGTGGATGACGCGCCTTGTCCCGATCGGCGTTGCCGGGGGTTCGGTGCTTGCCGGCGATGGCGGCCTTTACGGCGGCGCTTGCGCTTGCGTACCGCTTTTCGGCGAGAGCCTTTGCGCTCGCATGAAGCTCGGGCGTCCATCGTGCAAGCTCCGCCGCATTCTCTCGCTGCCACTTGGCGCGGTCTTCGTTGAGCATGCGCAGCGCTTCGGCCTTTTTTTTCTCCTCAGGCGTCGGCTCAGCGGGCGGCGGTACTTGGGCGCTTGGCGGCGGGGCCGGCGACGCGACGGGCGCAGCAGGCACAGAGGTGGCGGGTGAGGGAGCGGCGGGAGGAGGGGACTCCCCGCCGCAGCCGAGGAGGATGCCGATGGCGGTGACGGCCAAGCCGCGAGCGTTGAGCATGCGTGCTTCCTAGTGCGGCCAAGGGCGGGACGCTCGTCTTGTGTCGGTCGCCTCTGCTACTGCGGACATGAGGGGGACCGCCCCGCGCGCCCTCCGCGAGCCGCACGAGATCACCACGCTTGCCAACCCAGTTGGGTACGCGTGCCGATCGAGATCATAACGCGGGTAGGGGGAGATCCGTTCGCCATGCTGACCTCGCCATGTCGCGCGTCAATGGCGATCACCTCGCTGGACTCATACACTTAGAACGCTACATATGCAGGGACCTCCACCGATCCAGTCTCGGTTCGTGCGCGTGGGATCCCGAAAGGTGTCGCGTACGGGCCCCGACGTGCAAGCAGCACGGCCCGTGTGACGTCGCGTGGGTCGTCGAGGCGCCACGCGGTCCCAACGAGTCCTCTAGACGGGTGTAGATGTCCGTGGAAGCGATGTGCTTGCTGCGGGCCGCGTCGCAGCCTCGGATCGTGTCGCATGTGGGCATCGACATCCATCGAGATAGCCTTCGCTTTCTCTCGACTGGCGACGTGGCCGTAGAACGGCGCAAGTCTCCAGGATCCGGGACAAGCAAGGGCGAGTGAAGGCGGCGAAGGCAACTTGTTCGCGATCCCATTGAGGTAGGCAAGCGATCAAGACTGGGTAGGCAAGCGATCAAGACTGGGTAGGCAAGCGATCAAGACTGGGTAGGCAAGCGATCAAGCTCATGCACCCCGACGAACAACCCCGGGTACGCACGCGAACAAGTACGGGTAACCCGGCGAACAGGTCTGAGTAGGCAAACGATCAAGTCCCATTAGACCCGTGATCAAGGTCGGCCACGCGGGCCATCCCATCTGGACGGGGACGCGATCCCACCGGGGTAGTCACGCGATCAAGGGCGCATACGCCGCGCAACTCGCCTCGTCCGTCATGCGATCGTGTCGAGGTAGGCATGCCATCGACTCCGGGGTGTCACGCGATGCAATCCAGGTATGAAGGCCATGGAGCCGCGATAGGCAAGCGATCCAGTCGAAGCCTCCAACGATTCAAGTCCGTTATTCCCGCGAGCCGATGTGGGGAGGCTTGCGATGCCGTCGGGACACCCACCGCTATTTTCCTTTCTAGGTGTAAGTGAACTGGCCACTTAGAGTCACGACACGATGAGGACCGAGGGCGCACCAAGCCCTTGCAGTGTATGGTTCGAGGGGTCGCCTTTCGGGGCGGCGGAGGACCATCATGCGGAGAACATCCACTATCGGGTGCCTCACGGCGCTCGTCGGCGCGGCTGTATTCGGAGCCTGTTCGGGCGGGGGAACGGCTCCGATGTCGGTCGGCTCGGGAAACACGGCCGGCACGTCGGCAGGAGGCGGCTCCGGATCGAGCTCGGCAACGGCGGGGCAAGCGTCGGGAGGTCAGGGCTCGGGGGCAACCGCAACGGGTGCCCCAGGGAGCGGCGCGGGCGCCGGGTCGACCGTGGGCTCGGGATCGGTGGCAGGTTCGAGTGGAGCGACAAGCGGTGGCGCGAGCGGCGTCGCCACGAGCGGCGGATCGAACACGGGCAGCGCGAGCGGTGCCGCGGGGTCTGGAGGCGCTTCGGGGACCTCCGCCTCGGGGACGGTCGGCGGGGACGGCGGCACGATGTCAGGACCGAGCCTCGGGTGCGGCGTGGCGCCGACCGACCCCGTCCAGCAAGCGGTCCAACACAGCATGATGGTGACGGTCGCTCCTGCGTACCAACCGGCCTACGTGCCGCGCATTTACTTCACGACGCTACCGGAGAACTACAACCCGAACACGCCTTACCCCGTCATTTTCTACGGGCAAGGCTGCGGCCAAACGGGGTCTGAGGGGGGCCCCTTCACGACCGGACACTTTCTCAGCGATGTCCTTTACGTGCAGCTCATCCCCGCCACCGTCACCGGCGCGACCGTCGTGCCCTCGGATGGCTCGCCCGGCTGTTTTCAGGCGGGCAAACAGGGCACCACGGATTCACCCGACGGGCCTTACTTCGACCAGGTGCTCGCCGAGATCGCGCCGAAGTACTGCATCGACAAGGGCAAGCTGTTTGTCGCCGGCTCGAGCAGCGGCGCCTGGCTCACGAACTATCTGGTGTGCACGCGCGGCAACGTGATCCGCGGCGGCGCGGCGGATTCGGGCGGCCTCCAGCATGACCACCCCACGTGCACGGGCGGCGCCTACATGATGGAGATGCCGGGCGACTCGGCGTCCGTCATGGTCGGCGGCTTCGACATCGGCGTCGCACCGGCGCGCGATACGTTCATCGCCGCCAACGGCTCCAGCATGACGCCGACGACCATGACCTTTGGTGCTGCCGGCTGCCAGCTCTACTCGGGCGGCACGGCCCCTGTGGCTTATTGCAACGTCGGCGGTGCCCATCAATCGGGGATACCTTTTATCGCCGACGCTGCGTGGGCGTTCTGGAACCCCTAACCCCTGACCGAGCAACCGAGCCGGGCGCATTCGATCTTGCGATTGCGCGGACGGCCGAGCGATATGCACGCGCAGGCAAGAGCCGAGGTACCTATTACTACGTGCGCGGTAAGCTTCGCGGCGATCCGTCGACGCAGGCGGTGGCGTGTCTCGCGCCGCTGGGCGACGTGCTCGATCTCGGCTGTGGGCGCGGGCAGCTCGCCGTGCTGCTGCTGGAATCTCGTGCGGCGAACACCGTACGCGGGTGCGATTGGGACGCCGAGAAAGTGGCAATCGCCAACAAGGCGGTCGAGGGGCTAAGTGGCGAGTTCGCAAAGGGCGACGTGCGAACGACCCAGGCGCAGCCGGCAGACACGGTGCTTCTCATCGACGTGCTGCACTACTTCGACCTCGGCACGCAAGATGCCCTTTTGACTCGCGCAGCCGGGCTCGTGAAGCCGGGCGGTAGGCTCGTCTTGCGCGACGCGGATACCGCTCGCGGGTGGCGCTCGCTGATGACGCGGATTGAAGAGGGGGTCTTCACGGCAATCAAGTTCAACCGCGGCGAGCGCGTGCTGTTTCGCGATGTGGAGTCGGAGCTCCGGCCATTGCTCGAGGCGCAAGGGATGTCGTGCAGCGTCGTTCCGTGCTGGGGCCGAACGCCATTTTCGAACGTGCTGCTGGTGGCGACGCGCACGCCATAACGCAGCGCCGCTCAGGGCTTGAAGAGGCCGCTCAGGGCTTGAAGAGCGGCTCGAGCGCGGCAAACCAGCGATCGGCGACTATCTGCGACCCCGCGTCGTTGAGGTGAACGCCGTCGGACTCGTCGGTCGCGGGGTCGATACCCGTGTAGAGATCGACCGAGGTCACGGGTGAGGCGAGCGTCGTGTTCTGCGCGGCCCAGGTCACGATGTCGGCGTTGAGCTCTACAACGGTCACCTTGCAGTTCGTACAGCCTGTCTCGTTCTCGGGCGTGTGCTGCGCGATGATGAGCCTCACGTGCGGGTTGACGAGCCGCGCCTGCGCCAGGGCGAGCGAATAGGCGTTTATGACTCCGTCGATGGGCATGTTGGCGAGAAGGTCGGCGCCGCCGAAGTGCATGAGAATGATGTCGGGCGGGTGGGCCTCGAACCAGCCGGCGTACGTGCTGGCCGGGAGCGTGCTGATGATGATACCGCTCTGGGCCTGCAGGTTCATGTCGTAGCCCGGGACGCCGCAGTTGGGGCCGGCGCTCACGCTGCCGACGAAATCGAAGTTCGTGATGTCGGCGCCCTCGAGCTCGCGCCAAAGAAACGCACGCCAGCACGTGATGAGCTCGTTCGATGACCCGACCACCATGATCTTCGCGACCTCTGGGGCGGGAAATGCGACGGCGGCCGTGCCGGTCTCCGCGGAAGCGGCGGAGTCCATCGCGGAGGCTGCCCCGGAGTCCATCGCGGAGGCTGCCCCGGCGTCCATCGCGCCAGAGGCTTCGGCCGCGCCGGTCGTTCCCGCGGCGCCGCTCGTTCCCGTCGTTGCCGGGGCGCCGGTCGCGCCCGCGGTGCCCGTCGTCCCAGGGGCGCCGGTCGTTCCCGGGGCACCGGTTGTTCCCGGGGCGCCGGTCGCTCCGGCGGCGCCCATCACGCCGGCGCTCGCTCCGGTGCTGCTCGAGATCGGCGTGGAGGCCCCACCCGAGCAGGCACAGGCGAGCATCGCTGTGGCCAGCGCGACCAGAACAGAGGCAAGGGATTTCGGCTGCACGGTTCCTACGCGAGGCTCATCTGGGGACCAGCGTCTGCGTCTCGCACCCGAGCAAGATGTCGACCCGCCCCGAGCCGGCCTTCAAGGCCGTGCATGAGACCGAGCACATTTCTATCGTGGTCGGCGTGCCGCCTTCGGCCGGATTGTCGTTGTAGTACCAACCGCCGACGTTCGGGTCGCAAGCGGCCGCCGACTCCACGTAGGGCACGGTGGTCGCTACGCCCGCCGCGCTCGTCCACCGCACGTTGATCTTCGAGAAGTCCGGGGTGCCTGTGGCGGGGACGGGGACCTGGTAGCTGCAGGGCAGTGAAGTGCCACGAATGGCCGTCAGGGCGGCTGAGAATTGCTGCTCCGTGTTGCCCATCGCGGTAGCGGTGCCGATGATGAATGGCGCCGTCGTGCCCCCCGCGGTGGCAAGCTGGTTTAGCGTGGCCGTACCGCTCGCCAGATCGCTGGGTGTGAAGACTCCGATGCCGAACGTTTTGATGCTCGGCGCGCCCGAAAGACCGGCGGCGGCGATCTGCGCCACTTGCGCTTGGGCCGCCGCCGATGAGGCAGGAGGGCCGCACTGTCCCGTGGCGTCCGCGATTTCGTCGGGCTGGCCATCGGTCGCAAGAACCACGACGACCGTATCGACCGGATGGGCGGTCGCGTAGGCCCTGGCGCCGGCGAGCACCCCCGTGAGCGCCGCTTCGGTGGGCGTGTTGCCGCCGGGCTCATGCCCGGCGAGCGACGTGGCGATGGCCGCCGCGTTGCCGGGCAAAGGCGCAAGGGGAACTGCGAGATTCTGATAGTCCTGCGCCGCACAGTCGTCGCTCGCGACGCAAGCGGCCGACGTGAGCGCGTCGCACGCGCCGAGGTCGAAACCGTTGGCGTCAGGCCCGCACGCCGTTCCAGGCTGGCACACGATATCGTGCGAGTTGTGGCACTCCCCGGCCGGAGCGCAGGGGTACGTCGCACAGAGACCTCTGGCGGTGCAGAAGACGCAGTCGGCGTCGGTGTTACAGAAGTAAACTCCGGCGGCGTTCACCTCACAGAAGTTCAGCTCGCACGGGCCGGCGGCCCCGCACTGCGCGCTAGAGGTGCACGACGCGGGAATGCCCGGTGCCGTCCCAGGAAAGTATTGCAGCCCCACGGCGATACCGGCTGACCCCGGATCCGTGGCGAACGCATTGATGGCCGCAGTCACGGATTGCCACTTGGAGAGAGCGGGCTCGACCAGATCGTCCATGGAAAATGACGTGTCGAGCAGCACGAAGACATCGAGCGGAAGCTGCTTGGCCTGCACGGTCGTGGCCGCACATCCTACGAAAGCATCCGTGGCGGAGGAGTCGACGGGGGCGGTCGTCGAAATCGATGCATCCGTCAGCTGAAGGCCCCCATTGTTGCCCGACGTAGCCCCCGCGGCCGAGCCAGAAGGTTCGGCCCCCGACAGGTCAGAAGACCCCGTACCCGCGCCGGCCCCGCCGGAAGCGCCACCGGCCCCACTGGAGCCGCCGAGGGGGTGGTCGGCATCCAGGCCGCAAGCGATGAAGGCCACCGCCAAAAAGACGATGCCTATCAGTCTATTGGGCCTCTTTCGCATGGGCTCTCCCTCGAACCGCTGCAGCCGCCGATGTGGGCCGCAGCTAAAGATAGCAGGCAATGGGTGTTCGCGTACCCATCGGCGCAACACCGCGCACGGTTGTGTACCGTCTCGCAAGCTCTGGGAGGCGACGTTCTCGACACCGCCCGGGTGCGGCGTCTGCCGCGGTGAGGAGCAGCGGATGGCCCGCGCGGCGATCAGGGACAGCCGGCCTCGATCCAATTGGCGACGACCGCGCGCTCTTCATCCGTCGGCAGCGGATAGCCGGCGACCATTTTGGGATAGGTCTCCGGCGGCACGTTGCATGTCGAGGAGGGGTCCTGCGTCGCGACGATGCCGCACTGGATGGTGGGGGCGCGCGCCGTCCACGACGACTTCTCGCGCATGTCGAACGAAAGCGCATAGACCTGGGGGTCGGAGGGAACGTGGCAACCGCTACCGCCGCACGGCGCTTGCGGACTGTGGCAAGACACGCAATACACGTTCGAGAAACCGCTGACCCAGTTGGCCCACGTGACCGCGCCACTGTCGTTCGCAGGGCCGGTGTACGAGGCATCTGCCGGCTCGCTCGGCGGCGCGACGTCCGCAAAGGGATCGCCAGCCCAGGGGTCCACCGCCGCCCCGTCGACGTCGTCGGCTCCGCTGCCCGACCCCGAGCTACTGTCCGAATTCGAGCTGACGGAGCCACTGCTGCCGCCACCCTCGGCGGTCGCCGGAAGCGAGGCGTCGGAACCGACCTCTGAAAGGTCGCCCGCATCCGTCGAGAGTGCGGAAAAGCCGCTCGCCGCTGTGCCGCTTGCGCCCAGCGCCGTCCCGCTCGTGGCGCCACTTCCGATGACGCTTCCTCCAGCGGGATTGCCACTGACCGCGCCGCTGCCTAGGCCCGTGCTCCCGCCGCTGCCGCTGACTGCGCCGTCGTCGCTGCAGGCCGCGATGGCCAGTAGCAGGAGCGTCGGGGCAAACCAGCGGGCGAGGCTCAGAACGGTCGAGGCAATCATGCGGGCGCGGGATGTTCGCACCGAATTGGGCGACTGCCGCAACTATCGCACCGTAGGACGTCTTACGTTACCGATGCGAGCCCAGCGAGCCCTCCGCAGCTGTGCGACAAGAGCGGCAGCGATGCATGGTAGTCAGAACCGCTCGCTGTCGCTTTGCGGCGCCTGCGCCCAGACCTTCGAGGGCTGACCGTTGATCGTCGTGCCGCCGTACACGAACGCGGGGACCGCGGAGAGCATGTCGGCCGGGAACGCAAGGGTGGGCGTGCTAGCCGCGTCGAGCGCCGCGACGTGCTCCGGGGTGAGCTTGATCTCGAGCGCGCCGATGTTGTCATCGAGCTGCTCCATCGTGCGCGCGCCGATGATCGTGGATGTGACGCCGGGCCGATTTTGGACCCACGAGAGCGCGATTCGGGGCACGGTCGTGCCAAGCTCCTTCGCGAGCTTCTCCATGATGTCGAGGAGGTCGAACGTGCGGTCATCGAGGTAATTCGTGACGCGAGCGCCGCGTCCTGCCTCGTGCTTGCCTTTGTCCGCGCGCTTGTATTTGCCACTCAGCGCGCCGCCTCGGAGCGGCCCCCACGGCGTGATGCCCATGCCAAGCTCCTGCGCCATCGGGACGAGCTCGCCCTCGACGGTGCGCTGGAGGAGCGAATATTCGATTTGCAGTGCAATGAGCGGAGACCATCCGCGCAAAAGGGCCATCGTTTGCGCCTGCGCCACCTTCCAGGCCGGAGTATCGCTGAACCCCAGATAGCGAACCTTGCCCTGCTCGACGAGCGTGTCGAGCGCGCGCATCGTCTCCTCGATGGGCGTGGTCTTGTCCCAAGCGTGAAGCCAATACAGATCGATGTAATCGGTTTGCAGACGGCGGAGCGACTCCTCGCATTGGGCAATCACGGCTTTACGGCTCGAGCCGCCGCCGTTTGGGTCGCCCACGAACATGTTGGTGACGAACTTCGTCGCAATGACGACGCGGTCGCGCTTTTTCCGATCGCGTGCGAGATGCTCGCCGATGATCGCCTCGGAGTGACCCTTCGTGTACCCGTTCGCGGTGTCGATGAAGTTGCCGCCGCGTTCGATGTAACCGTCGAGAATGCGCCTCGCCTCTTCCGGCTCGGAGCCCCAGCCCCATTCCTTGCCGAACGTCATGGTTCCGAGGCAAAGCGGGCTGACCCGGAGCCCCGAGTGTCCAAGGGTGACGTAGTGAGCGAGCGACATGCGTCAGTCGTATCGTGACGCTCGTCGAGCGTCGAGGCCATCAGGGACAGCCGGCCTCGATCCAGTCGGCCACAGCCGCGCGCGCCGCATCGGTCGGCAGCGGATAGCCGGCGACCATTTTGGGATAGGTCTCCGGCGGCACTTTGCACGTCCAGGCGGGGTCCTGGGTCACGACGATGCCGCAGTGGATGGTAGCGGCGCGCTCCGTCCACGACGACCTCTCGCGCATGTCGAACGAAAGCGCATAGACCTGGGGGTCGGACGGAACGTGGCAACCGCTACCGGCGCACGGAGCTTGGGGGTTGTGGCAAGACACACAGTACACATTCGAAAAACCGCTGACCCAGTTGGCCCACGTGACCGCGCCACCGTCGTTCGCAGGGTCGGGGTACGAGGCATCCTCCGGCTCGTTGGGCGCCGCGACGTCGGCAAAGGGGTCGCCAGCCCACGGGTTACTCGCCGCCCCGTGGACCGAGCCGGAGCACGCCACGAGCAGCAACATCAACACCGCGACGTGCCGGCAGAGCGACATGTTAAAATGACTATGTACCGCGCTCGCGACGCGGGCGACAGTGCGCCCATGCGGACTCATCTTGCTCTCTCGCGTCGACTCCTGCCGCTTGCCGGCCTCGCTACCCTGGCCCCGGCGATCGCGCTCGCTCCCGCGCTCGTCGGGGGATGCGGCTCGGGCTCGTCGGGCGCGAGCAGCGGCTCGTCGGGCACGAGCAGCGGCTCTTCGGGCGTGGGCAGCGGCTCTTCGGGCGCGAGCAGCACCGGGAGCACGACCGGGTCGTCGACGGGAGCGGGCGCGGGGACCTCGACGGGTTCGTCCGGTGCCTCGGGCACCGCGTCCGGCTCAGCGGGCGCGGGGTCGGGTGGCTCGGGCGCATCGGGCGGCGCGATCGAGGATGCCGGCGATGCGGGCGATGCCACCACCCCCAAGAAAGAAGTCCTCTACGCCAACTCCGGGTTGAACTTCAACGCGTTCGACCTCGACCCTACGTCGGGGGTGCTGACGCCGGGCCCGTCGATCGCGTTTCCCGGGACGCTTCAATTTGCGAGCTTCGACTCGACCTACACCAAGCTTTACGCCGGAGTGGGTGCAGCCGCCGAGCCGGCGCACTCGTTCTACGCTTTCGCGATCGACCCGACGACGGGGGCGCTGACGCAAGTGCCGGCCGCGACCGACGCCGCCCCTGGCTTCGTCAACTCGCCAAACGGTCGCATCATCAACCTCACGTTGTCGCGTGACGACAAATACCTGCTGGCGGTTCACAACGTGACCGAGGCCTATACGGTCTTCCAGCTCAACACCGATGGCACCATCGGCGCGCGGGTGCCGCAGGCCGACGGAGGCGACGTGAACATCGGCGCGTTCCTTCACCAAATACGCGTCGACCCCTCCAACCAATACGCAACGATTTGCGATCGCGGCAACGATCCCACCTACGGGGCCGACGGCGGAATCACCCAACCCGAGGAGGTCGGGCACCTGCGGGTCTTCACCTATGCGAACGGCGTTCTCACGCCGCTCAACACGCTCACGTTCCCGACGGGCATCGGGCCGCGGCACCTGGACTTTCACCCCACGAAGCCCTGGGTTTACTTGTCGGCCGAGCGCGGCAACCGCCTCATCACCTACTCGTTTGCCTCCGGGGTGCTCACCCAGATGTTCGATGCGTCGAGCGTCGCGCTGGCCGCGGACATGGGCACTCTCAACGCGACCGAGGCTATCAACGGTCAGCGAGCGGGGGCCATCAAGGTTCACCCCTCGGGCAAGTTTCTCTGGATCACCAACCGCAACTACGCGCTCGAGCCCTACACGCCCGAGGCCGGGACGGGCGACGCCTCGTCCGACGCGGGCGACGGAGCGGCCGACGCGGGCGACGGAGCGGCCGACGCGGGCGACGGAGCGGCGGCGGCCCCCACCCAGGTCTTCATCGGCGGTGAGAACAACGTTGCACTTTTCTCGATCGATCAGACGACGGGCGAGCCGACGTTCGTCTCCGCCGCTGACTCGCACGGGTTCGAGCCGCGCACGTTCACGCTCGACCCCTCCGGCAACTTCGTCGTCGTGGGTAACCAGAAGGACATCTTTACCGCGACGGCTTCGGGCCTGGTCGAGGTCAAACCCAATCTATCGGTCTTCAGCGTGGGGCTCGACGGGACACTGACGTTCGTCAAGACGTATCCGCAGACGACCGGCGAAGTCCTCTGGGTCGACAGCACGGCGTTGCCCCAGTGAGCGCGCCCCGGAGTGGCTCCGCCGAGCAGGGAGCTGCCCACGTGGCGAGTTCCGAGCCCGCCTAGAGCACGCGACTATTCCGGCAACGATGATTCTCGAAGGGGGGTGGGGCATCTTGGCCGGGCTGGATCCTCGCCGCAATCCGAAACGAGGCTGTTCCCACCTTGGGTCGGTTTCGCAACATGCAAGGGCGCCGTGAGCGCGGCCTCTCAGCTGGCACACGAAGTCCCCTTCGAGCCGTCTTGCGCGCTCGATCGCGGGCTTGGTAAAGTCGGGCCCGCACGGCGGGGGGGCGCGAGGGCCGTCCGCTCGCCCCAGACACCGGAGGCGCGCCATGGCCGACCTGCTTTTCGAACACATCATCGTCCTGATGCTGGAGAACCGGTCCTTCGATCACCTCTTCGGGTACCTCGGCGTCGGCGAGGGACTTGACGAGGCGCATCCTCTCGTCAACTACGAGTCGCCCAACAACCCGAAGTCGACGGCGTACCCGACGAAGAAGGGAGGCGACTACGTCGCCATCGGGCAAGGCCCATCGCACAGCCTCAAGCAGGTGAACGAGCAGTTGTTTGGGACGACGAAGCCGGCCGACGACGCGGCCGCGAAAATGGACGGGTTTATCGCGTCGTTCAAGACTTCGCTCGCGTACGACCTGAAGCGGAGCCCGACCACGAGCGAGCTTCAGCAGGCCATGAACTGCTTCGACCCCGTGCAACTGCCCGTCCTGTCGGCGCTCGCCAAGGGGTTCGTGCTCTGCGACCGATGGTTCGCGGACGTCCCCGGGCCCACGATGCCCAACCGAGCGTTCGTGCACGCGGCGACGTCGCAGGGGTACACGTACAACGCGAACTGGAAGCCGCAGTTCACGTGCAAGACAATCTACGATCGGATCAACGCGACGCCGTCGTGCACATGGCGCGTCTATTACCACGACAAGAACGACGTTCTGGAGCTCTATCCGCACATCGACAAGACGCCCACGAACAACGTGATGTTCGACGCGAGCTTCATGACCGACGTCGACGGAGACAACCTCGCCACCTACTCGTTTATCACCCCGGTTTTCATGGGCACGCCGGCGCAGCCCGTCAACAGCATGCACGCCCCGGCCGATGTCCGCCCCGCCGAGAAGCTCGTCTCCGACGTTTACAACGCGCTCCGCGCCAAGCCAGACGTTTGGAAGAAGACGCTGCTCATCATCGTCTTCGACGAACACGGGGGCTATTACGATCACGTCGTGCCGCCGGCGTGCGTGTCTCCCGACGATATCGCGGGCAGGATGGACGAGAAGTTTCTCGTTCCCTTCGCGTTCGACCGGCTCGGGCTGCGCGTCCCGGCCATCCTCGTCTCTCCGTGGTTCAAGGCCGGGGTCGACTCCACGGTGTACAGCCACTCGACCATCCCCGGCAGCGTCATCGAGGCGTTTGGGCTCAAGGGCGGCTTTCTCACGAAGCGCGACGCCAAAGCCAACCGGCTCACCGACAAGTACTTCAAGCAGAGCGCGGGCCGCGTCTGGCGCGACGACGTCCCCGACGTCACCGTCCCCGTCCAGCCCGACGCGGTCGACTTCCAGCAGCGCGAGACGCTCGAGGGCGCCGTGAATCTCGACCCTCACCCGGACCAGCGCAACATGAGCCGCATCGCGGACATTCATGATCCCGTGCAGGCGAGGGATTTCGTCCGCACCCAAGTGGCCAAGAGCCTCGAGCACCATTTCGCGTCCAAGAAGGCAAAGAAGGCCCCGAATCTCTTGAGCGCGTCGCACGAGCGCGCCGGGGCGCACGTCAGCCCGTCGCGCATCGAGGAGCTGGCCTCGGGCCGGACGCCCGACACCAATACGCCTCGCCCCTAAGAGCTCGGCTCGAGGTGCCCATGCGTGGCGGGCTTGACGGGCCCCCAGACTACTCGCACGTGTTGGGATCAGGAATTTGGCACTGCCCGCGAAAGCAGGATGCGTAGTCGTCGCAGACTACCGAGAGATCGCTTGGGTCGCATGCCGCACCGTCGGACGCGACCTTCGGACACACGCCTGACGTCGGGTCGCATTGGCCTGCTTCGCATCGAAATACGTTTCCGTCGCACGGGGTACCCGGTTGCCCGAACATCACCGGAGTGCACACATGGGTGCCTGCACCGCAGCCGGTATCCGTCGTGCAATCGCTCTGAGTCACGCACGGCTGCCCGTCCGAGGTTACCGAGTCGCACACCCCGCTGCTCTTGCAGACCCACGCCGGGAGAGCGCAGTCGTTCCAGACGTTGCACGGCTCCCCCTGGATGCCCTGCTTCCGGCACGCTCCGTCGAAGCATGAGAAGCCTACCTCGCAAATGTCGATCGCGACGTCGCAGGCGACTCCATCGGCAAGCCGGGGTGCGCAGGCGCCGCACTGAATCGCGTTCGGCAGGGTAGTCCCGCCGGCGCCGGGGACCCCCACCCCTCGGCAGAAGAGACTCGCACACTGCTGTGCGACAAGGCATGGCTCTCCGGCCTGCCGCGTCCCCGCAGGATAGGGGGCGCACTCGTATCCGGCGCAGCCGTTGTTGGCCGCCGCCGCGCAGCTCTCCCAGTAGCTCGCCCCGACTTGGCTCCCCGATGCGCCCGACGATAGCGCGCACGCCTCTATCTGGCGCGACTTCAGCACGGACTCGTCGGGCTCGGGCGCGACGTCATAACAGACCGACTCCCGGCTCCGAAAGATCTGCGTGTAGTCGGCGCACGCCTGCTGAAGCGACACGTCGACCTTCCCCGGGCAGCCCGTCATCACGGGCGCGACCGATGCCAGCGTCAGAAGACCGGTGACGACGGGGAAGACCCCCGGACCCTTGGCAAGGCTCGCGCGCGTTCTTCGTCGGGACATGGATGAATCTCTCAATCAATCCTCGCCGAAGAAGCGGCGCCGCGCAGCCTCGTCCGCTCCCACTTCGGGCCCCGAATGGAGCGCGTCGGGGATACGGGTGGGATCCTTCATGATGAGAGGCATCGCCCGCGCTCGGCGCCTGTCCGCCTCGGCCCCCGGTGTAAGCATCAGGTCCGTGAACCAGTCCTCGACGGAGTGGACGACGTCGAAACAGCGCGCGTGCTCGTGGGCATAGGCGAGCGAGGCAACGTCCCAGTCCTCGCCGCCGAGCAAAGCGTCTCGAAGCACACGGGCGTCACGCAGCGCGAGCGAGAGTCCCTGACCCCACGTCGGGTCGCTCGTCGCGGCCGCATCGCCGACCAGGGCCACGCCGTCGCGGTAGGGCAGCGGCACGTAAGCGTCTGCCCCGTCGAACGTGGCAAGCGGCCCGTCGATTCGAGCCCCCGCGAACCACTCGGCGGGCACTCCGGCGAACTCCGATTCGGCCACGAACTCGGAGAACGCCTCGGAGCCGGTGAGCGGCCGATCGAGGACACCCGCGTGGTAGGAAATATAGGCACGGACGCGCCCGCCACCCTGCGGGAACAGGAATGAGTAACGCCCCGGCTCCAGATGGCTCGTCACGCTGTCGGTCGGGCAACTCGCACCGGAAAGCAGGACCCCCGCGACGCGCATTCGAGGCCGGTCTCTCCGGACGTCGAACCCCACAGCACGACGTGTGAACGATGAGCGACCGTCGGCGCCCACGACGAGTCGCGCTTCGACTTGCAGCGTCGAGCCGTCGCTGTCGATCCGTATTCTCGGCGACCGCCCCGGGACGATCTCGCGCACGATTGCGGGGCGCATGGCCTGAGCCCCGGCCGCGACCGCGGCGTCGAAGAGCCGCTCCTGGGCTTCGGGATGGTTGAAGGCGAGCATGGGCAGGTGGCTCTTCGTCGTGGCGACGAGGTCACGCTCGCGGCGGTTGATGCCACCGAACCGCCAGATGTTATGTTCCACGCCCCGCGCCTCGCGCAGTCGCGTGTAGACGTCGAGTCCACGAGCCTCCGCTGCGCCCCACGAAAGGAGCGCCTCTCCGCGGACGCGGTCCCGATATTCAGCTTCGCGCTCGACGAGCAGCACGCGCGCGTGAGGTGCCATCGCGATGGCCAGGGAAGCGCCTGCGATACCACCCCCTATGATGGCGAGATCGTAGCGATCCAACCCCATGCGCCGACGCTAACACGCACGCTCTTGCTCCGCGATACGGAGCTCGCAAGATCTCTATCGTTCGACGCGGACGAGCGTAAACCCGTCGTATCCCTTGCTGCCCACGGTCTGAATCGTCGTCGCGCTGACGCGCGGCTCTCTCATGATGCGCTCGTTCAAGCGGCGCACGCCGACGACGCCCGGGTCCGTGCTCGACGCCTCGAGCACCTTGCCTTCGCGCACCACGTTGTCGACGACGATCACGCTGCCCACGTGCGAAAGGCGCAGCGCCCAATCGAAGTAGTTGGCGTTGTTGATCTTGTCGGCATCGAGAAACGACAGGTCGAAGGGGCCCGCCACGCTGGGAAACAAATCGAGCGCGAGGCCGACGCGAATGTCGACGAGCGACGCGAAACCCGCCCTCGCGACGTTCGCGCGCGCGACCTCCGCGTGCTTCGCGTCGGCTTCGAGGGTGACGAGCCGGCCCTGCGGCGGCAGTGCCCGAGCGAGCCAGATGGTGCTGTATCCCCCCAACGTGCCGACTTCGAGGATCGAGCGCGCGTTCGAGATCTTCGCGAGGAGAGAAAGAAACTTCCCCTGGGCGGCGGACACCTGGATGGCGGGAAGCCCGGCGGCCTCACTCGCCGCGAGCGCCGCGTCGAGCGTCGCATCGGAGGCGACGAGCGTGCTCGCGATGTAATCGTCGACGGCTGACCACAGATCGGCTTGCGGCATGGGCGAACGATATCATCCTGCCGAAGGCGCCGATGACGGCCGCGAATCCGTTACGCCGAGCGGCGGGCTCGACGGTGCCTCTCGATCATGACGACAGCCTCGCGAACCGTTTGGATCTTGTCGGCTTCATCGTCGGTGATCTCGATGTCGAACGCTTCTTCGATGGCCAGCGTCAGGTCGACCAGGGCGAGCGAGTCGGCGCCGAGGTCCTTGTGAAAGGACGCGTCGAGCGTGACGAGGTCTTCAGAAACGTCGAGACGCTTCTGAATGACTCGCCGAATCTCGTCGGGCACGCTCTCGAGCACGAGCCCATGATAGGCCCTTCGCACCCCGTGGAAAGGCTTTCATGCCCGCCTTCTCGACGAGCCGTCGTTTTGCGCGCACGAGCTCCCACGAATGGCCCTCGACGCCTAGGGGTGTGCGGGACGCCCCGGGGGTGGGCCGTTCATTCCGCCGCCCATGCCCCCCATTCCGCCGCCGATACCGCCTCCGGGAAACCGATGCTGCGGCGGCGCTTCCGCGATCTTCACGAGCTCGACGTCGAAGACCAGCATCCCGGCGGGACGCTGTGGTTGGCCCTTGTAGGCCAGCGCCTCGGGAATCCAGATGCGGCGTTTCTCCCCCTCGACCATCATCTGCAAGGCCTCGCTCCAGCCGGGGATGATGGCGCCGACACCGAAAGTCGCCGGCTCGCCTCGCGCGTACGAGGAGTCGAACATCTTGCCGTCGGTTGTCCAGCCCGCGTACTGCACCGTGACGCTGTTGGAGGTGGTGGGGTGCACCGTCCCCGTCCCCTTGGTGAGCACCTTGGTCGCGAGCCCGTCTTTCTCGACGGTGGCGTCGTGCGGTGGCTTCTTCACGTCTGCGGGCGTCTTCGGTCCCGTCAGGATCTCGAGCAGCTCGACCACCATCGTGACGTCGGCGGGAGGCGCGCCCGGACGTCCGTTGAACGCGAGGGCCGCGGGCACCCAAAGCGTACGTTTCTCACCGACGACCATTTGCTGCACGCCTTCGGCCCAGCCATCGGAGAACCCGGTCACCGGGCGCATGACCGGTTTGTCTTTCGACGCATCGACGAGCTTGCCGTCGGTTTGCCAGACGGAATAGTTCACGCGCACGCCGTCGTTCGGCTTCGGGTGGGCGGTGCCCGTGCCCTTCTGCGTGATGACGAACGCCAGACCGTCCTTCGTCTTCTCCGCGTCCGCGGGTGCTGCGGCCACGTCGGCGGGCGGCTTCGGACCGGGCGTGAAGTCGAGCAGCTCGACGTCGAAGACGAGCATGCCCGCGGGGGCGCCCTGCCTGCCCTTGTACGCGAGCTCCTCGGGGATCCAGAAGCGTCGCTTCTCGCCCACGACCATGAGCTGGATCCCCTCCGTCCACCCGGGGATGACGCGACCCAGCGAAAGGGTGGCGGGCTCGGGTTTTCGTCGCGGCTGCAGGGGCGAGACCGAGCTGTCGAACATCTTGCCGTCGGTCGTCCACCCCGAGTAGTTCACCTTCACCGAGTCGTTCTGGCTCGGGTGATCGGTGCCCGTGCCCGGCGCGAGCATTTTGCTCGCGAGGCCGCTCGCCGTCTTCACGGCGTCGGCCGGCGGTGCTGCCACGTCGGGGGGCGGCGGCAGGCCGGTTGGCACCGCGGCGACTGCGCCACCGTCGCGCGCGCCTGCGTCGCCTCCCGCCGAGCCGTGCCTTTTGCATGCGGGCACCAAGGCGGCCGCAAAAAGGGCGAGCGAGAGGGTGGTCACGGCACACCGCGAAGGGAAGAAGGTCGTCATCGTGGCGGGCACGGGAGCACGCTTGGGCGATGTGGACAAGCGCTACGGGGTTTTCGGCCAACAATGCGGGGGCCTGGAGGAGACGCCGTGCGGGGGCCTGTCAGTTTGTCATCGGAACCGCCGGCTGGCCTCTCGCAGTGTCACGTTGGCCCGCCAAAGGCGACTCGGCATCGGCAACGCGCGCGAGAGAGTGGGGGTAAATGTTCTGGCACGTGTCATGCTCCGTGTACCGGGCATGACGGGTCTTGCACGCTGGGCGCTGGCCCTTGCTGTCTTCTGCGGGCTCGTCCTCGGCCCTCGGCTAGCCGAAGCGCAATCGATCGCACCCCCGCTCGGAGTGCAATATTACTATCCCGATCGGTACGTGAATGGCGCTGAGGTCGGAACCAGTCGCCCCGCCGGCCTGAACCCGAACGGCATCAACTACGCCGACTGCGTCAGCGACCTGACGTTGGTATTCAACCTGACTCTGAGCGGGTTTACGGGCACGCAGAGCTTGGAGATATGGGCGACCGCGGGCAGCGACTGCACAGATCCCGCAACCCGGGGCGTTACGGGTTTGCCGCCCACCTGTTGGCAGCTCGCGGGCGGTCAGGTCTCGCCCGTCGCCGGCGCGCAGCCCTTCAAAGTGCGAGCCCAGGATCTCGTCGGCCCCCAGGGAGCACCCCCCGATCCGCCGGTCGTCGTCAGCGAGGGCCCCGCCGCGTGCTTCGCGCAACCCTCGTTTGCCGCCGTGCCGATCACCATTTGGTTTTTGCCGGTCGACTCGTCCGGCAGCGTGTCGAGCGGGGGCATTCCCTACATGCAGCAGTTTACGACCGACCTGGTCGGCCCCCCTGCGCCCCTCGATGTCGGTGAGACGGTCGGCGATACGATCTTCAACGTCACGTGGACGGCAAACTCCGACGGCGACACGGCCGGATACGACATCTTCATGGACCCGCCGCAGGGGACCGAGGCGTCCGACAGCTCCGCCTCCGGCATCCCGTCGGCCCAGCAGCAGGTTCTCTACTGCCCGCCCTCGGACGCCGGCGACGCGGGGAGCGCGGATGCGAGTAGCGCGATTGAGGCCTCGAGCGCGGACGCGAGTGAGGCCTCGAGCCCCGACGCGAGTGACGCGAGCAACGCAAGCGAGGCGTCAACCGACGACGCGAATGACATAGGCGACGCCACCGATTTCAGCGACGCCAGCGATGCGACGGTCACGTCGAGCTCGTCGGGCGTCGATGCCGGTTGCTACTACGTCTATGCGGGGCCTAGCTCCAGCACCGGGAGCCTTTCCAACGCGGGCGCTTGCAAAAGCACGGCCCTCTCGAGTGGGTTCGAGTTGGATGGCGGCGCGGCCGTGGCCACCGAGTCCGGGGTCTCGAGCGGGGCGGGTGGGCTGTCTTTGATTTCGTGCGCGTACGTGCAGGGGGTCGGAAGCAACTGTTACACGGGGGGCGGCGAGACGGTTACGGGCGAGAGCGCAACGGGCTACACGATCACGGGCCTGACCGACCAGACGACCTACGACGTCGTGGTGGCCGCGGTCGACGGATCGGGAAATGTCGGGCCGCCGTCTTCGTGCGTCCACGACTTTCCAGCGCCGATCACCGACTTCTACTCGACCTATGCCGGTGCGGGCGGGACCGCGGGCGGAGGCTTTTGCGCGCTCGACGCCGTGGGTTTGCCTACCGGCTCGGCCGGGCTCGTCGGTGGTGTCGTCGCCGGCCTTCTCGCGGCTATACGCCGGCGACGGCGAGCCGCAGCTCCCCCTCCGCGGGTCACGGGTTGATATTCATGACGCCGCGTTGCTGCCTCGCCAGCATCAGGGCGCTCATCAGCCGATCGTAGACCCCGCGATCGCCTGGCGCGCCCCGCACTTCGAGCACCGGGGAGCTGCCGTCATGGGCGGTAATCAAGATGCACGAAACGCCCACCATGCGGTCGATGAGCGACTGTTGAAACTCGACATCGCGAACTCGCCAAAGCTCCAACGTGTCGACTCGTTTCGACAGGAAGCCCGTCTCGATCTCGATGCGCCGCGAGGTGAGCTTCCACCGCGTCGATCGCGTCCGAAGCCACACGGGCACGAGAAGAAAGATGCCGACAATGAGCGGGAGCAAGACCCATCCGGCGATCCATCTCAGGGCCCACGCTTTCCATGTGGGACGCCCCTCCCAGATTAGCTCTTCCTCCAGCGGTCCGCCTTGGCTCATGCGCCGATGTTATCGCGAACCCTCGTCTCGCGGCGCGCAGACGACGTCGACGATTCGCGACGCGCAAGGCAAGCCCTCTCTGACAAGCGATCTCGGTGCCGACGTCCTCAACAGTGAAGATGCGCACACTCCGTGACGGGGGCGCAAAGACCGCAGCTCGCATCGCAGCACACCGTGCCGACATTGCACGTGTTCATCCCGCAGGTTTGACTAAATGGAAGCGTGGGCCCGTCGTCGCATTTCGCCTGACTGCAGGTAGCGCCAGGGGCGACGCAGACTCCGCAGCTGGGGTTACAACAAACCTCTCCGACGTTGCAGGTGTTGTGGCCGCAGGGTGCGCTGGTCGCCGATGCGCCGGCCCCGCAGTTTTGCCGCGTACAAGTCTGGCCGGGCGACGTGCAGATCCCGCAGGTGGCATTGCAACACACGTCCCCGGGCGCGCACGTCGTGGTTCCGCATACGACGCGCGGTGGAGGTGGAGGGTTTGATGGGGGCGCGGAAGTCGCAACGACCGGCACGATGCTGGGCGGAGCCGAGGAGGGGGGAGGCGGCGCCGCCGAAGCGTTGAGCGCGACCGGCTCCCGGATCGACGCGGATGTCGCCACGGGCACGAACCGTCGCGGCGAGTCTTCAGAGCTGCCTGCGGCAATCGGTGGAGAAGGCCTCTCTGCCTGTGAAGGAGGCCAACTCTTCGACGTCGCGGGAGCCTGGGTTACCAAGGGCTCGCGCGCGAGGCTCGGGGGGGAAGCCTCGGTCTCAGGCGTTCGCTTCGGCGTGGTCACCAGCAACCAGGTGGCCGCGAATAGTGGCAGCGGCGCGAGCAGGCCTAACGCGATCGCCACAACGACCGGTGAGACGCGTGAGGGGCGCGCTATGGTCATCAGACTTCTGCCGGCTCCGTTTCGAGGCGTTCTCGATAGACGGTGCCAGGTTCGCAAGCGCTAGGCAATCCACGCCGGCTCACCCCCCGAGCACAGCCCTCACCCTCGCCCGTTCGCCGGAGAGGATCGCTATCGCGGCACCGAGCCCGATCTCGGCCCCCACCGCCTTGAGCAGATTCTCGGCGCTCGCGGAAGGCCTAGTCCCGTTACCGTTGGCAACTGGGCTGACTGCCGGGCTCGCCGCGCCCGAGCGCCTCTTTTTGGCTGCCAACTTGGCCGCGCCCCGAATGTTGTAAACGTAGTTAATGCTGAGCGAGAGGCCGAGCGCCTTCGCCTGCTTCACGACATCCTTCGCAGGAGTGCTCGCGGACAGCCCCCGAACGAAGGCCGCTTTGCTCTTGGGTGCTTTCACCGAAGCGGAGGTTTCCTTGGTCGGGACGGCGGCCTTCGCAGCCACGGCCTTCTTCGCCGCCGCAGGCTTCTTCGCGGCCACCGGCTTCTTCGCCGCCGCAGGCTTCTTCGCTTTGCCCTTGGCTTGCCCTTCGCTGCGCACCTTGTAGACGAGTTGCGAGGTGAGCTTGAGGCCCGCATCCTTGGCTTTGGCGACCACCTCGGAGGCCGAGAGAGTGGCAGGCTGTGAGCGAACGAAGTCGGACTTGCTGGGGGCGTTCGTAGAGGTCTTCTTGGCGGGCATGTACATCTCCGGGTAGGACGGAAAGCCGGTTTGCGCTCGGCGTCGAGTTGGGGGGGCGCACCCTACAATCCACAGCGCCGATGGGCAACAGCGATTCGCGTGCACTGTGTGTGGAGGCAAGGAGGGCAGCACGGCAGAGTGAGGTCTCTCACTTGTCGGCACCCGGTCGATGGCGCACGATTCCGGTGTGCAGCACTCCGACCGTCTCGATGGCAATGAGGTAGTCCGATGGCCCCCTCTACTCGTTTCCAAATCAAATTCGACGCGCCCTACGCGCTTTTTTCCAGAGCCCTCTTCATTTCGCCCACCGATTCATACGTCGAGATCCTGCAGAACGAAGTCTTGGTGCGCATGGGTTGGGCGTTCCGGACGAGGTTCGATCGCTCGCGGATCACAGGGACCTCGCCTCTCGACAAGCAAATCCCGCTGACCCGCGGTGTTCATGGCTGGGCCGGACGCTGGCTGGTGAACGGCGCAGGGGATGGCATCGTGGCCATCGATCTCCAACCTCGGCAGCGCGCGTATGTCATGGGCTTTCCCGTGAGCTTGAGGCAGCTCCAGGTGACCGTCGACGACCCCTTGGCCCTGGTGGCCGCGCTCGCGCGCTAGCCGCGCGCAAGGTGTCGCGCGCTATGCGGCTTGGTGCGCGGGGGATCCCATGGCGAGCGTCATGGCTCTTACTCGCTGCACCACGTGCGCGCGAGCCTTGGCGTACTCCTCTGCTTCCATGGCGCGACCGTGAATCCCCCATGGCTCCCACGAACCATCCTCGGCGCCCGCGGGTAGCGGAGACTGCATCGTTTTTGGGAGCGCTCTCGCCGCGGCCTCGAGCGCGCTTAGAATCGGAACCCCTCCTTCGCTTACGCACCACTGCACGACGTCCCATCCATGGGCCGAATGTCGTCCCTCGTCAGCCGCGATCTTCGAGAGCGTATCTCGGATGCTCGGCAGCGTTGCGATCTTGGCGAGCCGCGCGATGACGCGCGCGGAGACGCCTTCGTGCAATGCCCCATCGACCAGCGAATCGACTGCAAGCGTCGCGAGCGCAAGGCTGCGCGCTCTCGGACGCGTGCGAGCTCTCTGAGCTTCGGGGAAGGCTGTGGGGCTCTCAAGGTTTCCGTCCATGGCCGCTGAAAGCGAAAGACACAACTGCGTGTGCCGGATCTCGTCGAGCCCATCCCTGTGAGCGGCCTCGATGAGGTTGGGCGGCGCACCCAGAGCCAAGAGATCGAGCGTGAGGCGCGCGAAGGCGGCAACCGAGGCGTGCTCGGTTCTCGCGTTTTCTCGCCACTGCGCGGCGACTTCGCTCGGAACGCGCCCATCGAGCTCGAGCCGATCCATCGTACTCGACCACGACCCCCCCGCTCTCAGTTGGGGCAAGAGCACCCTCCCAAAGCGTCGGAGCTGCCTTCCACGAGAGAAAGTCGCGGTGGACATCAGGGCAAGAAGCGCCCCCAGAAGGGCCATCGCCGCGTTCAACGCGAGGAGTGTGAGACCCGCGAGCACGAGCGCCGCTCGCGGCGGCGATTGGGACGCGCGAACAATCGTCACGCCGCTAAACCAAACCCCGAGCGCGGCTGAAGCGGTCGCGGCGCCGAACCCCACCACGCCAACGACGATGACGGCCGAGTGCATGACCGAGAGGGCGCCGAAGGTTGCCGCGCCAAACGCGAGTGAGAGGCCCAGTGAGGCCGCCGCACGCCCCCATGTGCGCTTGTGGCGGTATGCAGGGCCGACGCCAGTGACGAGAGGGCCCGAGGGCGCGATTGGTGCGCGGAGGCTTGCATCGGTCGCGGCATACGGATTGGCCAGGTTGGTCATTGGCGACTCCTTGTCGACTCTCTGATGTCTGCAACGCCTGAGGTACCAGGCTTCATTCCCCGCTCGACGCGTCGCGACTCGAAGTCGTCGTGAAATGTCGGTCAAACCACTCCGTCGCCCGTTCGCTTACGACTCCGCTCGCGTCGGCCGCAATCGATCCGTGGTCGGCAGAGGGAACGACGACGAGCTCTACGGGGCCAACTGCCGCCGCCGCGATCAACTTCGAGTGCCAAAATGGGATCCGATCGTCCGATTGGCCGTGAATGAGAAGCAGTGGGGCGCGCGTATTCCGAATGACTTCGGCCGGGCTGGCGCGATCCGGATCGAAGCCGGCCACTTTCGCGGCGACATCGATGCATCGGTTGATGAAGAACGATGGCAGTTGGATTGGGACGTATCCCGGCACGACGGAGCGAAGACTTGCAAATGGTGCGACCGCTACGACCGCCTCTACGCGCGAGTCGATCGCTGCCCATTCGATCGCGGTAGCCGCCCCATACGACAGCCCCATGACGCCGACGCTGCCTGTTCGAAGCCCGCGTGAGTCGATCGCGTCGAGCACTTGGGCGAGGTCCCGAGATTCGACGACGCCGTAGGAGAGAAACGTCCCCGATGACCGCCCGTGCCCGCGGAGATCGACGAGCACGGCGCGATAGCCGGCCGACGCGAGCCTTTCACCCCACGCGCGAACGCTCTCCTTGCTATCGCGAATGCCGTGCAGCACGAAGACGGTGCCGCGCACCGAAAGATGGGGCTCGATCAGGGCGACGGCCAACGAGGCCGCCGGAGGACCCACGTCGATGCGAAGCTCACCCGGGACAGGAACGATCGTGCGCCCATGATTGGGCGCCCACACGAGCGCCGGCACGACCGCGCTCAAGACCGCGCGCAGCGCCAAGGTTCTCGCCCAGGCAATGACTAGGACGAGGAACGCCATGACCACCGCTCCTCGTGCCCACTTGGCACGTGCACTCGTCGGCACACCGTTAGCTCTCGCCACGTCCGACATCGTGTCACCGACTTCGACGTCGTCCACCGGGTTTGGTGACATTGTCACCTCGCCGTCCATTGAGCCGTGATATGCGGCGGATCGATGAAGGGCGCGCCCCAGTTGGAAGAGCGCTTTGGTTTGGCGAGGGCGCAGGCGACGGTCCTGGTGGCGGCGCTGATCGCCGCGCACGGGGCCGCCGGCGCACGCGGGTTTCGGCCTACCGACGTGCGTTTTTTCTACTACCTGTTTACCAATTGGCTCGAGCGCGACGTTCTTCACCCCGGCGAAACTCTCGAGCTCACGCAGGTGCGGCGGTTAATCCTGCGCCTCATGGCTCTCGGCCTCGCACGCAACTCCGACTCTCGCGGAACACGACGCGGAGGGAGAGTGCGCTACGCGCTCACGCCGAAAGGGTTGAGCACGCTCACCGCCTCACTCGCAGCATCGGTCGACACCCGTTCGTTCGAGGAGGCGGTGTTCGTAGTGACGTTCGTCGCCTGTTACGGACCCCGGCTCTTTGAACGCCTCAGTCGGACCGAGTCTGCGCGCCTGAGCGCTGAGCTCTCACCACACAACCTAGTCAGGCGGGCTCGCCGCCGCATTCAGCGGCTACTTCGCGATCTCGAGGAGCGCGTCGCGTCCTCGGTGAGCGTGGCGCGGGAAGCCGAGCAGCGACGGCGTGAAGGGGCGTCACCCCGATCGATCGCGTTAGAGCTCGAGCGACTGGGAGCATATCAGCTGCAGCACGTGCGATCGTTTGCGACCATCGTGCTCTCGTTTCCAGACGATCTGCGCGACTTCGAGCTCGGCCCCGGCTTCGTGCTCCGAAGCCGGTTGCTCTTCGAGACGTTTGCCTCCACGGCGCGGGCGCAGCTCCGCGCGCTGGACGAGTTGGAGGCGCGCCTCCTCTCGGCCGATAGTTAGCCCTCGGACGACGACTCGCCCGATCTCGCTAAGCGCCCCAGCTGTCCGCGCAGCCGAAGGCTTTCGGACGGGCGGACGTCGGTGGCATCGCTCGTCTCACCCGCTGGCGGGGTGAGTCATTCTCAGCCGCCGGTCAGCGTTCGGATCCGCGCCCTCTCTCCGGAGAGGATCGCGATGGCCGGCCCGAGCCCGATTTCCGCGGCCACGGCCTTGAGCAGGTTCTCGGCGCTCGCCGACACCGTCGCGCCGCCGCCATTTGCAACCGAGTGGCTCGCGGGGCTCTTCGTGGCTGCTCGCTTCCTCGTGGTCGCCATCTTGGCGGCGCCGCGGATGTTGTAGACGTAGCTCACTCCGAGCTTCATCCCGGCGGCCTTTGCCAGTTTCACGACGTCCTTCGCGGGCGTGCTCGCCGGCAGACCGCGAACGAAGGCCGCCTTGCTCTTCGGGGCTTTCGTAGACCCCGACGGCTTGGTCGAGACCGCGGCTACCTTGGGGGCTCCAACCTTCTTCGCCTTGGCGGTGCCTCGAACCTTGTAGACGAGTTGAGAGGTGAGCTTGATGCCCGCCTCCTTGGCCTTTACCACCACCTCGGCTCCGGAGAGCGTGGCGGGTTGAGCGCGGACAAAGTCGGATTTGCTAATGGTGGTCTTCTTGGAAGGCTTGGCTCTGGGCATGTTCATCTCCGAGTAGGGCGGAAGCCGGCCCTGCGGTCGACTTCGGGGGGGCGGGACCGTAGCGCAAACTGCCCGTCAGGCGAAGCTCTATGAACGATTTGCCACGCAGGTAGGACGCCCGGTCGGGATGGATCCTGACCACAACCGCCATGGAGATCGGTACCCAGGCTCTAGGGAGTGTGGGCCAAGAGGTAGCCCCGGACGATGGTGCCCCAAGTCGAGGGTGTCAGCGCCGATGCGCTGCCTGTGACGTTGACGAGGTCCGGCGCACAGTTGCTGTAGGGGTCGAAATCCCACGCGAGACTCGGGATGTGCTTGGCTTCCAGATCGGCGTAGAGCGCCGGAGCTGTGGTGTCCGTCAGGTTGCCGTATTCGCCGAGGATCACGGGGATGTTCGAGTAGGTGTACGAGCTTGTGGGGGGCGGGTAGCCATGGACCTCATAGACCACGTTGTCGAAGGGCAGGGGAGAGGCGGCGTAAAAGCTGATGTCGCTCGACCAACCGTTACCCTGCACGGACACGATGTGATGGGGGACGCCGAGCCGGTCCTCTTCCGCGCGGATGACCTTCACGGCGTGCGTCATCGCGGAGGCGATGGTCGCGTTCGGGAGCTTGTTGCCCCCGGGCTCGTTGGTCAGGCCGAACATCACGAACCCCGAGCCGGCAAACGCGTCGACAAGCGCGACATAAACGGCGTCGGTCCCCGTAGGCCAAAGGGTCGCGTTCGGGGTCGTCGTGGCGTCCGATGGGAGCCCGGTCGCCTCGGGGTCGTTGTCGACCTTGTCTTGCCCGATCATCGATGCGTCGCTTCGGAGCGCGACAAGGACGTGGACGCCCGCATAGGCGCCGATCGCATGGATGACGCGGGTCATCGGTGCGCTGTACTTGGACGCATCGCCGAGCCAGCTTACGACGGTGCCGTAGCTATCCATGGCGAGCGAGATACGGATGAAGCTTGGCTTCCAGTCCCGCATCAGACCCGAAACGATGGTCTCGACCGTTTGATCCGGTGACGTCATCCAAAGACTGTTGTCGTACCCGCACAGGAAGATGTCGTCGGTGTTGACCCCGCGGCCGATCCAGGGCGCCGATCCGGAGCCTTGGGTCGACAGTAGGATTTGATTGCCGCTCGTGAAGAGCCAGCCCTCCGGGTATCGGCCGTCAAACCTCGGTCCGCCTACCTCGGCGGCATCGCCGGAGCGGCCGCTCGGTGAAGCGACACGGCTCGCAACGCTCGGTGAAGCGACGTGGCTGGGAACGCTCGGTGCTGCAGAGCAAGCGAACACAAAGAAGCACGCCCAAACGCAGGGGCGCGTGACCGCCTTGCTCATCACCAACTCCCAGCGAGCGGCATTCTCTCAGCATAGCGTGATAGCTGGGGCGGGCCTGCCGGCCCAAGGTCGCCGTTTCCTGGATGATGAACTGCACGCGGCGGTTTCGCCGGCGGTCTTACGAGTCGAGCCTGAGACCCTTGTCGGCTTGTCGGCGGAGCATGCTGAGGGCGTTTTGCTCGATCTGCCGCACGCGCTCGCGGGAAAGCCCGACCCGGCCCGTGCGCTCCACCACAAGGGTGGTCCCGAGCTCTTTCAAGGTCAGCTCGGGGTCGGCGCTTCGCAATCGGATGACTTCCCGCTCTCGTTCTGGGAGTGCCGCAAGGCTCGCGCGCGCGTGCTCCGCACGCTCCTTGGCGAGCACGGCGTCCAGAGGAGAGGGCCCCGCGCCGGCCACGGTATCGCCCACGGTTTCGCCTCCCCCCTCGAACAAGGCGACATCGAGACTCGAGACGTCGCCGGTGGGGGCCACGGCGCGAGCGACGATCGCGGGGCTCAGGCCGGTGAGAGCCGCGAGGTCCTCGACGCCGGGCGCGCGACCCGTGGCTGCGGCGGACTTCGCGGCCGCGCGGTTGCATCGGCCTCGGGCCTCTTGAAGATGCACCGGAGCGCGGATGATCCTCGAGGAGTCCGCGATGCCACGACCGACGTAGTGCCGAACCCAGTTGGCTGAGTACGTGCAAAATGCAACGCCGCGCTCCGGCTCGAAGCTCTCGCACGCTCTCATCAATCCTAGCGCTGCAAGTTGCAACAGATCCTCGAGGTCGAGCCGACCGCGACGGCGCAAGTAACGCTTGGAAAGCACGAGGGCGAACCTCAGGTGGCCGGTGCACACACGGTTTCGAAGATGCTCGAAGCGCGCGCGCGCTCGAGCGTCGCCGCCGGCCGACTCTTGCCGGGCGCAGCACATCTCGCGCAAGAGCTTCTCGCCCTCGTCACGGCTTGGGATAAAGTGCCCGAGACCCGCGTAGGCCGTAGGTTCACTGGAGAGTTGAGCGCGCTTGCCCACGCCTGGAGAATGCCAAGCGGGAATGGCTTTCGCAACGTGCGTTACGACTCTATTTTGCGTGCACACGGTTGCGATTGCCCTGACGGCCGCGAGCCCTCGCAGCTCGTATGCGCAAAACGACGGCTCGTCCGCATGGCCGCCCGCTCGCTCGCTGCAACGCGCGCCACGGCAGACGTCGCTTCGCCAGAATGGGCTGCGTCGTGGAGTCGCCTGCCAAACGGCAGCCGGAGGTACATCCGGAGTGTTGCACGTATCGGCCGAGGCTTCCGATGGATCGTCCCAAGCGCAGATGGGTATTGTGGGGGCTGCCCCCAGCCGAATCCGCGCTCTTCGTGTGCGCGATTGTCGCCATGGTGGCTATCGCTGTGACTGTGTTCTTGCTCGGGAGTTGAGGAGCGCCCCGTTCGTTCCATTAAAGTCACCCTTCGTCGGGAAACGAAGGAATGTCTGGCTCCAAACTGTGGCTCCGAGGCACTAAAGGGCAACAGTGCCCCGTGCTTCCACGAATGGCGAGCTTCACCTCCACGCGGCCTTGGCCCGCGCGCTCCTTGGGTTCGCGCTTGGCGGGTGCACCGCGGGTGACTCGGGTGCGCCTCAAGCCGCCACCGTGTCGGCCCCCGTCGCCGATGCCGCGTTCAGTCTGGGCGCGTCTGTCCTTCTCGCGCGCAATCACCCGAACCGCGACGGCCTGTTCGAAAACACGGGCATCAGCAAGACGTCGCTCCCTTCCATGCAACGTGACGGTACATTTGCGGGGACGGTGAGCGGTGCAGTCTTCGGGTCCCCGCTTTACGTCGAGAACGGGCCCCAGGGTCACGGCGCGTTCTTTCTGGCAACCGAAAGCAACAACGTCTATGCGCTCGATGAAGCGACCGGCACTCCACTACCCGGGTGGCCGATCCAGGTCGGGCCGCCCGCCGTACAGGCGGCGAGCCTCGCTACCGGATGCCTTAGCCTCGCGCCCGTCGGGATCACGGGCACCCCCGCGATCGACCTCGCGACCCGTCTCATTGTCTTCGATGCCGTGACGGGTGACAGCAGCGGCAACATCGCGGCCCACACGATTCAGGGGTGGTCGATCGACGGCCCCGCGAACGGCCCTGCTTGGACCATCAATGTGTCGGCCAAGTGGCCCGCATTCGAGCCTCAGCACCAGCTTCAGCGCGGCGCCGTGCTCATCGTCAACGGCGTGGCTTACGTGGCCTTCGGAAGCTTCAACGACTGCCCTCCGTTTCACGGCTGGGTCGTTGGCGTGCCGCTCGCGAATCCGAGCGGTGCGCAGGCCTTCATGACGCCTGTCGTGGGCGCAGGCATCTGGGGGCCAGGCGGCCCCGCGAGCGATGGAACGAGCGTTTTTGCCGTCACGGGAAACCGCGAGCAGGATCTGGAGGCCGACGCGAGCCCGAGCTGGGCCGGCAGCAATGCCGTGTTCCGCTTCGGGCCCTCGCTCACCTTTTCCGGAAGCTCGGCGGATTTCTTCGCCCCGCCCAATTGGGACCAGCTCGACCGCCTCGACCTCGATCTCGGCAGCTCCGGGCCTCTCGTCGTCGATGCACCCGCGATGACTCCGTCGGCGCTCCTTTTGGCCATGGGCAAGAGCGGAGTCGCCTATTTGCTCGACCGCAACAACCTCGGCGGCCTCGATGGGGGTCCACTGGCGAGCGCGACGATCGTTCAGGGCCTCCCCGGCAACGAAGGGCAGATTATCAACGCGGCCGCTTGGGCCACCGTCTCGGGCGCGACCTACATCGTCGTAAAGGGTTATTTCGACGCTACATCGGCCGAATGCCTCTTGCCGCCCGACGGTTCGGCCTACGACCTCATGGCCATCCGTCTCGATCCCACGGCCCCGGGCGACATGCGGACGGTGTGGTGCGCGGCCAGCGGGGGAATGGGCTCGCCGTCCATCACGATGAGCGACGACATGAACGACGCGCTCGTTTGGACGCAAGGCGCCGAGGGGGACAATCTCCTTCACGCGCGCGATTTGGCCACCGGGACCGAGCTTTATTCGAGCGGGGCCCAAACCCTTGCCTCCGTACGTCGCTTCACGACGCCGATCGCCGCGCACGGCCGGGTTCTCGTCGCCGGCGACGGGATGCTTTATGCGTTCGCGCCCGTCGTCACGTCGAGCCCGTAGCCTACGGTGGCTGGGGCTCGCAACTACTGGGGCTCGCAACGACTTCGGCAGGGTGCGGCGGCGGAAGCTTGAAGACGTACTTTTTGTCAGCTCCAACGAAACATCTTGAGCGCACCGGCGAAAGACGCGATCGCCCAGGCGGCGAGCAGCGCGATCTGCCAACGGATCTCTCGCAGGCCGGCTCCTTCGTTGGCCACGGCCCGCAAAGCGTCGTTGAGGGCGGTGAGCGGAAGCGCGCGGAGAAGCGGCTGCACGCCGTCGGGGAAATTCGACGTCGAGAAAAAGACGCCGGAACCGACCGACATCGGGAGCATCACGAAGTTCACCAGGCCGCCCACCGTCTGCGTATTGCGCGCCCGCGACGCGACGAGAAGCCCCAGCCCCGCGAACGCGAGAGTGCCGAGCAGCGCGACGGCCGCGAGCAGCAGCGGGGAGCCGGCCACGCGTAGCCCGAAGGTGGCCCACGCAAACACGAAGAGCACGGGGACCTCGATGAATACGAAGAGGGCGCGTACCGCCACGAACGAAAGCAGGAAGTCGCCTCGCCTCATCGGCGTCGCGAGCATCCGCTTGACGAGCTTTTTCGTGCGCATCTCGACGATGACGTACCCGATGCCCCACAAGCTGCTCGACATCAGGTTGAACCCCACCAGGCCGGGGATCAGAAAATCGATGTAGCGCGCTCCAACCTCCGTAACCCGTTGGTCGGAGACGGGCGTCGGATCCCGACGTCCTTCGGAACGCTGCAGGACATCATCGACGAGCACTCGGGCTAGACGCCCCCCCGGCCGCGTCTCGTCGTACCGGTACGTGCGCGGCTCGCCGGGAATGATGACGAGCGACACCTTGCCGGTGCGCAGCTCTTGGCGAGCCGTTTGGGCATCGACGATCTGCGCTTTCACCCGCGGCGACTCCAACGCCTGGGCGACGGCGTCGGCCCCGACCCCCCGCTCGATCGCGACGTGGATGGCTTCGGGAGGCCGGTTGCGAAATGCGATTCCTAGCGCGATCGAGAGCAGAATCGGAAACCCGAACGTCCAAAAGACCGCGCTCGGCTCGCGGACGAAGAGTCGCAGGCGCGTGAGGGTGAGCTCGCGCAAGGCGGAACGCGGCTTAGTCACGAAGCCCCCGTCCCGTCAGGGCGACGAACACGTCTTCGAGCGTGGCGTGCCGCGTCGAGAGGCGCGCCAGCCGCGCACCCACCGCGCGCAGATGATCGACGAGCGCGGGCAGCGCGACATGCAGGGGATCGGCCGCGAGCGCGAAGCCGCTGGCCACGCGGCGCACTCCATGAACGCCGGGTAACTCCGAGACGAGCGCCACGTCGAGAGTCCCCTCTTCGAGCATCACCTCGATGACCTCTTGTCCGCCGAGCGACGCGATGAGCGCGCGCGGGGAGTCGAGCGCGATGAGCTTTCCGTGATCGACGATGGCGACCCTGTCGCAGAGCCGTTCGGCTTCGTCCATATAGTGGGTCGTGAGGATCACCGTTCGGCCACCTCGCTTGAAGGTCTCGACCACGTCCCACAGCTGCAAACGAGACTGGGGGTCGAGCCCCGTCGTCGGCTCGTCGAGAAAGAGCAGATCCGGATCGCCGACCAGCGCGCACGCGACGGCCAGGCGCTGCTTTTGGCCTCCGGAAAGCTTCTCGTACCAAGCGCTCCTTTTCTCTTCGAGCGCGACCAGACGCAGCACATCGTCCGGGTCGCGGCCCTTGGAGAAGAAGGATCGGAAGAGCGTGAGGATCTCGGCGACAGTCAGGCGTTCAGGCAGGTGCGTTTGCTGCAGCGATACGCCGAGCCGCTCGCGCAAAGCGCGCTCGCTTGTCGCCCAACGCATCCCAAGCACCTCGACCTCGCCTGCGGTAGGGTTGAGCAGCCCTTCGAGAATCTCGACCGTGGTGGTTTTGCCCGCGCCGTTGGGGCCGAGCAGACCGAAGCACTCGCCCATCTGCACGTCGAGATCGAGCCCGTCTACCGCGACGACCTCTTCGTCGTATCGCTTCACGAGCGACCGGCAGCGCACGGCGAGGGGAGGCATGCTCAGTTGGGCGGATAGGGCCCGCAGTCGAGCACCGAAGGCGCCCTCCGTCGATAGGCTACTCTTGGGATACCCGTGATCGAATCGCATCCAGTCGACGTGCCCAGGCTCGATGGCTCGCTGATACGCCTGGCCCTTCTTTCCCTTGACCACGTTCCGGGGCTCATCGAGGCCGCCACCGAAGATCCCTCATTGTATGCGTGGACGCCTATCCCGCAGACGGCGGCGGCCATGCGGCAATATGTCGAGGTTGCGCTTGCGGGCTGGGAGCGCGGCGAGATGCTGCCTTTCGCCATCATTCGGTCGGGCGACGGCGCCATCGTGGGCTCGACTCGATACTACAACATCGAACGGTGGGCTTGGCCGACGGGCCACCCTTTGCACGGACGCATGACGCCCGACGTATGCGAGATTGGCTACACGTGGCTCGGACGATCGGCCATGCGAACCGGCGTCAACACTCAGGCCAAGAGATTGCTTCTTGGTCACGCCTTCGAGGCGTGGCGCGTCCACCGCGTGTCGCTTCGGACGGATGCGCGCAATCTTCAGTCGCGTCATGCGATCGAACGGATTGGAGGCAAGCTTGACGGTTGCTTGCGGGGCGAGCGTCCTGCGGTCGATGGGACTGTGCGCGACTCGGTGGTCTATTCCATCGTGGCTCGCGAGTGGCCCGCGGTCTCCGAAGCCCTGCGGCGTCTCGAGAGTCGCTCGTGCGCGTGATGCGATGCCTTCTCGCGTCTGCGCTGCTCGTCGCATGCGGGGGCAAGCTTGCGCCCGAGCCCGCCGCAAACGACGCGGCCCTCGTCGTTGAAGCTTCGCCCGCCGCGGTCCCACCGGACGGAGCGGACGCTGCGTCCGACTCGCCTGCGGCTCTCTCCGACGTGCAGGACGCGGGCCTCGGCGAGACCCCGGCGCCGTGTGAGAGTGAGAACGCCCCGCAGGTTACCGCCGAGCAGTATGCCGCGTGGCTGTGTCAGGCGATGTTTGTCTGCGCAGGAGGTAGTGTGGACACGACGATCGGAACGACCGGGACGCCCGGAGTGGGCTGCGCGGACATCATACTTCTACGCGCTTCGGGCGAGCTTTCGAACCCCGCGTGCCTCAACGCGTGCGCACTTTTTCTGCAGTCGATTCAGCAAGGCGGGCCCGGATGCCGAGCGCTGCTCCAGGGAGGGCCTGCACAATGCGAGCAGGCTTTTCAATCGCCCGTCGGTTTCATCTACTGTTCGGGTGGAGGCGGTAGGGTCAATTCGGATGAAGCCCACGATGGAGTCTGGTGCCCCTCGGACGAGCAATGCGTTACGGGCTTCAGCTCGCCCTGGAACTGTCCCTCGAGCCCGCAAACCTCCGCCGCGTCTTGCCCACAAACCGGCTGGGTCTGTCTCGACTAACCACCACCCACAGGGGGGGTAGGGGGGGTGTCACCTACCCGGTCGAGCACCGATAGGCGCGCGCCACCGCTGTCGCCCCACGCCCACCGGTCACGCTCAACCAGACGACGTGTGTGGCGCCCTTTTCTCCGGCGCGGTTCAACGCATCGGTCATCGGGGCGTAGCGGGCATTGCCGACCACGGTTCCAAGGAACCTGCACTGCGAGACGGCCTCAGGTGGCGCTTCACGAACCTGAGCTCCCCCAAGCGTCAGCGAAGGCGCGCAACCGGAGGCGAGCGAAGAGAAGCCGGAGAGAGACAGCGCGAAGACAATGGTGCGAGGCAAGTTGTTCATTGGAAGCCTCCTTACGTTTCCGTGTGAATGCGTAACTCGTGCCAACGCCGAAAGAGTTGGTTTCTGCTGAATTCGTGCCGACGACGCGTCCCAACGTCGCAAAGTCACGCCCGGATGGGATCTCGATGCGCAGTCCACCCTCCATCGTGTCGAACTTTGCGCGGCCGACGAGCGTCTCGTACAAAGGTCTGAGCTGGTCTCGGAGACGGACAAGTCTTCGGCATGAAAGTCGGCGTCGAAACGGCCATGAAAGGCTCCGGCACCTATCTCGACAACGCCGTGAATCCAGTTGCCGTCCCAATAATCCCTCGCCTCCGGCATCGCGCGGCTTGGGCTTACGATGACGTGCGCGCGGTTCGAGTGGCCGATACGGAATTGAACGACGTCGTCCACGCCGACGAGCGTACGCATTTGTCCATGTGCGATCCATGGGGCACGCTCCCGGTGCGCCACGTTCTTCTCCGCGAATCGGCCAACGTGGCGCCTCCTGATCCGCCCCCGATCACCGATGCGCTTCGACGATCGCGCGATCGAGGAAATATTCTTCGCGCGTATCGGAGCCTACGTGCACGCCATCCGGTCGCCACGAGATGACGCTGAACCTGCGGACCGCCTCTGCGTGCGACGCGACTCGCCCGATCGAACCGCAGTCCTGTGACATCGCGTTGCCTGGACCGATGAGAAGGATGGCCCGAACGTCGACTCCGCTCGTGGTGGCTACCTCGAAGACTCGCATTCCGTAAAAGGCCTCGCCATATTTGCCGTCCCCCCAGCGAACAGCAATTGTGGTTTCGCGATCTGAAAGGTCCACGGCGCGTTGACGACTCCACCCATCTTCGTACGCAAAAAACGCGACCAGCACGCCGCCCACGGCCACCACGAAGGTGCGAGTCGCGCTGGACAGCGGCGCCCAGTGCCATGTGCAGAAGAGCAGCCACAACGCGGTCAAGGCCACAACCATGAGACCGACGGCGCTAGCGTTCATCGCCTCGGAGACGCCTTGAGCGATCCATCGCGCCCTCTCGCTTGGACCCCCGGACAGCATCACGCCACGACCAACGACGAGACCGGCGACCACGCCGGCGACGATCGCTAGGGCGCTCAAGATGACGAGCCCGTGGGCCACCCTCGAAGCGAAGGGAGGCACCTCGGGGCTCAGGCGTCGGGCCCAGATCCAAACGCCAATGACGGACGCCGCGGGTACGAGGAAGAGGGCGACGGCGAAGGCCCATGGGAGCGTCGACACGAGCGGGATTGTGGCACCAAATCGACGGGTTTGGCGGCGCTCGGCTCATGCTTGGGTCGACACGGTCGGGACCATGCCGGCGACCGAGAAGGGCTAGCGGTCGAGCGTCAGAACCTCAGCCCGATCTGCAAGTGCGTGGTGAAGGCCGTGTCTGGAGGGACGTTCGTCGAGGGAGCGAACGGCTCCGTCATGCTGGGCAAGACGAGCCCGTTCACGTCCACTCCCACGCAGCGCAAGCCCCTGAGGAAGCGCAGTCGAGCGTCCCTTCAAAACTTGACGCCGACTTGACCGTGGGCCGTGAAGGCCGGCTGCGAATTCCACCCACCGGATGGCCAGAGATAGAGCACATTGACGTCGGCCCCAACCATCCAGACGCCGAACGAGGCGAGCGCGGTGAGCCCTGGCTCAAGATAGAGGCTGCTGCTGCTGAACGACTCGGCCGGGCTCACGAACGATTCGGATTGAGTCACCGTATAGTTGCCAACACCGAGCTGAGGCCGCAGCGTGAAAAGGGGGACGCCGAAGCTATAACCAGCCTCGACACCATAGAGAAGCGTCTTCATGGAGTCTCCGCCGTTACCGTGGCTCCCAAGGTAGTCCATGAACGATAGGCCGCCGTAGAACCCATAGAACGATGCGCCCGCGCGCGCGCCCAACCCGAAGCCAAGTGCGTTCAGCTGTGGACCCGGGGGGCCCATTCCGTTGCTCCCTACCAAGATGGGATTCGTACCGCCGCCCACCTTGGCCGCGATCTCGACGTCCACGGGGCCGAGCGCGGATGCGCTGCGTGGGACCGAGAGTGTGCTTAGGGCGAAACCAAGAAAGAGAATCGAAGCTATTTTCACGACGAGAAGCGTCCCTGGAAGGGGCAAGAAGTGCAAGAACCGGCGAGGCTGTCGCCACATAGGGCGGTGAGCGACGAGGGCGAGCAGTACCCTTTCTTGTCGAAGCCGCAGCGTGGACGGCCGTTCGACCGTGGATGGATGACTCCGGCGATGTCTTTTTTAGTAGACACAAGTGGACCATCGGGCTTACGAATCGTGACATGACGTCGGCGAGCCGCTCCGGTTTGAGAGTCCAACGCTGTCCCATGGGGAAGCTGGGCTCGGCTCCGCGCGCCAGGCATTAAGCCTCCGACGGTCCGGCCTCGCTCCCCCGCAATCAGCGAGGAGTGAGACATGTCCATTGCCCCTGCACGTCGAGCCGCGGGAAGCGCCCTGCGCTGTACCCCATTCTCGCTGGAGGTTCGATGTCATGAAGCTTTCAATACGTTCCCCGAATCGCGGTAGGTTCAGCGCGCTCTCCTTCGGTTCTCTGGTGTCCATCGCGGCGTTCGGCGTCGCAGTCAGCCCGGGCGCGTCCGCGCAGCTCGCCGCTCCCGATGGCGGCGTGGCGGGCGACGCGGCCGCGCCGTCACCCGACACGCAGCCCGTGCCGATCACCGTGCTCACGACGAGCCCTGCGACGGCTCGCGGCCTTATCTTCGTCACGCCGACGAGCGGCGCAGTGGGCGCCGTGGAAGGGCCGGAGATTATCGACGGCCAGGCGCGCCCGGTGTGGTTCAAGCCGCTGCCGGCCGGCACGACGGCGTACGACTTTCGCGTCCAAGAGTATCGCCATGAACCCGTCCTCACCTGGATCGAGAGCCAGGGCGCCTTCTCGACGGGACCGACGACGAGCTACATCGCGGACCGGCACTATCACGTGATTGCGACGGTCACGGCCGGTAGCGGTCTCGTCGAGGACATTCACGAGTTTCACCTGACGCGCGAGGGCACCGCGCTCATCTCGGCCTACAACACGATCCCACGAGACCTGTCGTCGGTCGGTGGCCCGTCGAACGGCACGCTGACAGAGGGCGTGATCCAAGAGATCGACATCGCCAGCGGTCACGTCCTCTTCGAGTGGCACAGCGTGGACCACATCGGGCTCGACGAGAGCCATTCTCCGGTGCCGACGTCCCCCACGGCCGCGTGGGACTATTTCCACTTGAACGCGATCAGCATCGACGAAGACGGCAATCTGCTCGTAGGCGCTCGCAACACGTGGGCGGCCTATCGGATCGACCGGCACTCGGGCGCTGTCCTCTGGCGATTGGCCGGAACCAAGAGCGACTTCGTCCTTGGGCCAAACGTCGCCTTCGCGTGGCAACACAACCCGACGGTCGCCGACGACCATGGCCTCATTCGTATCTTCGACAACGAGGCCAGCCCGCCGGTGCTCCCGTACTCGCGGGTCATCTGGGTTCGCCACGACGATCGCCGAAAGACGGCCACGCTCGAGCGATGGTTCAAGCACCCCGACAATCTGCAGGCCGGGTCGCAGGGCAACGCCGAGGCGCTCGACAACGGCGACACCTTCGTCGACTGGGGCGCGCTGCCGCGGTTCTCGGAGTTCGATCGCAACGACAATCTGGTCTTCGATGCGGCCTTCCCTACCGGGTACAATAGTTACCGGGCCTATCGGTACGTGTGGATCGGCGAGCCGGAGACGCCCCCCACGGCCACAGGTGCGATAACGGCCGATGGAGACACTACCGTGCATGCCATCTGGAACGGCGCGACGGAGGTGGCTACTTGGGACGTGCTCGACGCTTCCGGCCGACCGGAAGTCCGCGTCTCTCAAGGCGCTTGGAACGGCTACGATACGACGCTCCAGGTCAGTGAGCCGCTCAGCTCCGTCGTGGTCGTCGCGCGCGACCGGCGTGGCTTCGAGATCGGTCGCTCGGTGGCGGCGGCAGTCACGCCGTGAAGGTCGCGCCGGCAACGTGAAGAAGGGGCGCGCACGGAGAAATGGTCGTCGTGCGCGCCCCGTCGCCGTCAGTTGACGCCGGCCGCCAACCTCTTGAAACGTTGCTCGGGGCCGGGCGGCAAGTAGAGCTGCACGGCGACGAGCGGTGACGAGCCCGCCGGCCGGTACGCGTGCGGCACACCAGGGGCGATCGATGCGAACGTCCCGGCGGCGATGGGCGTGTCGTCCTCCCGGCCCCCGACCGTGCGCACGAGCGTGCCATCACCGGACAAGATCGCGAGGATCTCCCACTCGTGCTCGTGTACTTGCTGCGCTAGCGGCGCGCTCTTCGATGCCATGAGCGACCCGAGGCTGGCGCTGCCGTCCTCAAAGCCAAGACGCGCGTGGTAGGCCCCGCCGCCCCAGGCGAGGTCCGGCTGCTGGTCGATCTCGACCGAAGTGACCGGGGCGGGCCGCTTGGTCCAGCCAACCTTCTGCCCTTGCCCTGCGGCCTGACCCAGGCTGCTGCCGGGCGTGTTCGCCACAAGGACGAGGATGGCGCGCGTCGGCTCCTTGCATTCGATCATGGCGCCGAGGCCCGGCACCCGCCCCGCGTTCCACCGCCAGAGTCGCTTCTGCTTGCCGGCGATGTCCTCGCCCTTGATCGAGACCTCCCCGTCGAAGACAAGCACGTAGAGGTCGAGCCCCTTGTTCTTCGGGAACGTCAGGACGACGCGCGGGGGAAGCACCTGTTCCCAAGCGAAGAAGGGGAGAGTCGGGTCGATCTGCGACGCCAGCCCTTCGGGGACCGGGATGTCGCCACGGGCAAAGGTCGAGACCTTGTCCGTCGAGACGGCCCGGTGCGCGAAAGGCGGCACCTTCGTGCCGAGGTCGATCGGCAACGCCGAGGCGATGGGCTCGGGTGCCGGCGCGTGAGGAGCCGTCGCACCGACCGAAGCCCGGCTCGAGGCGGAGGCAGCCGCACTCCCCTGGTCTCCGGCGACGGTGTGTGTGGACGAGGCGACCGAGGCCGTCCCGGCCGGTGTGGATTCGGGTGTGGCCGCTCCCTTGCCGCCGCATGCCGTCAGGGCGACCAGGAAGAACGATGCGCGTGCAGGAAGTCGGAGGCGTAAGGGCAGTGCGAGGGGCATGGCGGTAGGCGCAAGCGGCGAGAGTTCCGGCCGAGACTCAACCTTCAGTGCCATCTTATTTGTTCGCGGAAGTCAGTGCACCACTTTCGGTCCGCGGCTGGTCACGTCGAGAGCCTTGCCTCTGCTCGTCGATCGCGGCAGGCTCGCTATGGCGCTGACGATACAGACTCAATTCGAGCATATGGCCAAGGACTTCCTCACCGAGATCGTCAACGACCGGACGCGACGTAACCCGGCCTTCCCCAGCCTGATCGCGGAGGCCGAAGAGCGTCGAAAGCTCGCGCGCAAGCTGGCGAGCCTTCGGGAGGGGAAGTCGCTCTCCCAGACCATCGTCGCCGCCCGGATGGGCACGTCCGCGTCGGTCGCGAGCAAGCTGGAAGCTGGGGGAGATGTGAAGATGTCCACGCTTCAGCGCTACTGTTCGGCCATCGGCGAGCGGTTTCGCGTCGCCGTTTGACGCGGAGCGGGGCGCGGCGGCGCGGACGAAGCGGGTGCTCGAGTCGTCGGCCATGTTAGATCTCCCGGACATGGCATCGCCGAAGACGGTCGGGGCTCTTATCTTCGATGGCTTCGAGCTTCTCGACGTATTCGGACCCCTGGAGGCCTGGGGCATGCTCGGGGGAGAGTGGAAGATCTAAGGATCCCACACATCTTGCGATCGGGGATCAGGCGTGATCTAGCCTGAGTATGACGGTATCGGCGGCGGACGTAGCTGGGGCGGACTTTGGCGACAAGCGTCTGAGCAAGCGTTTGGTGCGTCTGGTCGAGACGCTGATTGCGAGCCCATCGGCGAGCTTTCCGGATGCAGCACGGACGGACGCGGAGCTGGAGGCGACGTACCGATTTCTACAAAACGAGTCGGTGACGCCGCAGAGGATCTTGGCGCCGCATGCCGGAGCTACTGCGCAGCGCGTACAGGGAGCGACGGGTTGGGTCGTGGTGGCGCACGACACCACGGAATTTTCGTTTCCCGGGGAGCGTGAGGGGCTAGGGCCGCTGACCGATGGAGGCCAGGGGTTCTTCGCGCACTTTGCCCTGGCCGTGCAGGCCGACGAGGAGCGCTCGCCGCTCGGCGTTTTGGGCCTACGCACGTTCGTTCGACAGCCTTCGAAGCGAAAGCAGGGGCACTCCGAGCGACTGCCGCCCGAGCAGCGCGAGTCGTTTCGTTGGCGGCAGCTGGTCGACGACGTCGAGGCGGTTGTGACCGACCGTGGCCAGGTCGTGCACATCATGGATAGCGAGGCGGACGCCTTCGAGCTGCTGGCCTCCTTGGTCGAGCAGGGACGCCGATTTGTGATCCGTCTCAAGTACGACCGCGCTGTGGCCGAAGACGGCATGCGCTTGCATCAGAAGTTGCAGGGGCTCGAAGGCCGTCTGACTCGCCAGGTTAAGCTCTCCACGCGTACGAGGATTCGACCGCCCAAGGGGCAACGCAACGTCGACCGCTCGTCTCGCGAAGCTACGCTCGCTTTCTCCGCGACGGCGGTGACGCTGCGGCCGCCGCCACGCGTCTATGGGAGCGCCGAGCCCCTTGAGGTGCACGTCGTGCACGTGCGCGAGGTCGATCCACCCGGCGACAACTTGAAGTGATCCACCATCGCTTTGTAGGCTTCCGCCGTCGAGACCTCGCCAGCGCGCGAGGCCGCGAACTTGAGCAGCGGCAGCATGATCGACTGAAAGTCCGGGATGGCCATGGCGGTCTCCGCCGAGTAGAGCAGGCAGGCCGGTTCAGGAGAAGCGGCGATGGCTCGCCGGGACTGGGATCAGTCCCGGCGCCGTCGCAAAGTTGGCCCACCCCCTTTGGACGGGCGAAGCGTTCACCATGATCGGGTCTTTCGATCTCGCCAAGGCGGATGCGGTCGCTTGGCTCCGGTCGCTACCGGCCGGCAGCGCCGATCTCGTGATCACCGACCCGGCGTACGAATCGCTGGAGAAGCACCGCGCGATCGGGACCACCACACGGCTGAAGCACAGTAAGGCGTCGAGCAACGATTGGTTTTCGATATTCCCTAACGCGAGATTCCCGGAGTTATTCGAGGCCGTTTACCGCGCGCTCAAGAAGGACTCGCACTTCTATCTTTTCTGCGACGCGGAGACGATGTTCATCGCCAAGCCGATCGGCGAGGCGGCGGGGTTCAAGTTCTGGAAGCCGCTCATCTGGGACAAGCGGACGATCGGAATGGGCTACCACTATCGCGCTCGCTACGAGACGATCCTCTTCTTCGAGAAGGGCAAGCGGCGGCTCAACGACCTAGCCGTTCCAGACGTCATCGAGGCTCCCCGTGTGCGCGGGGGCTACCCGACGGAGAAACCCGTCGAAGTTGCCGAGGTGCTTGTCCGCCAAAGCAGCCAGGCCGGCGATCTTGTCGTGGACCCCTTCATGGGATCGGGCGCCTTTGGGGTCGCGGCCGTGGGTGGGGGCCGTAGCTTCGCGGGGGCCGACCTAGCGGAAGAAGCTTGCCGGACCGCGCATTCAAGACTGATCAACTCGGGCGGGCGCCCCGGTCGCCTTTTCCGAGGGGCAGCCCCGGAAACTTGGGTTCCGGTAGGCGCTCCCGTTACGATCGGCGACGGTGAAGCCGCATGACTACCGCGACCTGATCGCGGCATACCTCGACGCCACGTTCTCGGCGCACCGGGTCGTCGTCTACACCGAGGTTTCGCTCGGCAAGACCATCATCGGCAAAAACCGTAAGCTCGATGTGCTGGCCCTTCGGAAGTCCGACCAGCGAGCGCTGGCGATCGAGACCAAGTACCAGCAAGTCCCCGGCACGACGGACGAAAAGATCCCATACGCCTTGCTCGATCTGGAGGCGCTCTGGATCCCGGGCTGTCTCGTCTACGCGGGCGAGGGCTGGTCGGAGGGCGTGCTGCACACGCTCCAAGGATCCCGTCGGGCCGTCCACTGCCTCCCCGAGCGGCCCGAGCTGACCCGCACCGCGGCGACACGCGAGTTGGATCACGTGGTGGCCGCCGTCTTTGGGTTCTGGGATCATGTGATCCCCGAAGAACGACTCTTCTCGAAGAGCCTCCAATTGTCGTTGGCGCTCAAGGGCCCGAAGAAGGCGGAAGCGCGTCCGGCGCTGGAGACGAAGAAGGTCGCGAGCGAAGAGGGTTAGGCTTCGGCGCGTCGTCGTGGTCAAAACACGAGCCCGGCGGGGGTTACTTTGACGCCCGTTCATGCCTGGGCCGCCGTGTGCTCGGAAACGTCAACGCGCGTCGGATTCGCGACCACGAGAGGAATGCGCACTGTGAGCACACGCAAGCGGGTGCCCCGACGGAGTCGAGAGTGGACGGGACGTAACGAAGGCCGAAACCAAGCCCGGTCGGCGCCCCAGCGCGTATTGACGAGGCCAAAGATGACCCCGAAGACAGAACGACCGATTAGCGCTCGCGGAAGATGTCCTCTCGCTCCACGACCGAGAAGAAATCCTGAGCGAACAGCGGGTGCTCGAAAATGCGAAAGAGGTTTCTGCTGTCCTTGTCGAGCGGGCCTGTGGTGGGATTGGAGGGCAAGCTCGCCCAGTCGCGTCGGCTGGCGGCCGAACAGACAAATCGAAGCATGGACGCGGACCGCTGCGCATGACGCGTGGACTCAACCGACCCGCCAAGTACGATGTGAATCGGCAGCACGGTGCGCTTGCCGTTCGGGTCCCCTTTGTTCGCACGTATCGCGCCGAGCAACCGCTGGCGCGCGTGGGCGTCCGTCTCAGGGAATCGATAGCCGACGAAGACGATCGCGTCCGCCGCTCGCAATGCGGCTTCGCCCAGGTCCCAGAGCGGCTTGAGGACTTTCATGATCGTGTTCTTCTTCGAAGTACCCGGTGTGCCGAGCACGATGCTCTTCTCGTTCTTGGCATCGAGCGCGAAGTAGGGGTCCTTCGATCGCCATATCCCTTGCTGTTCTGTCGCGGCCCAGTCGATGCTTCCGTGAAGTTTCAGGACGGACGTATCGCCTGTGCGACCGATCGGCGCATCTTCCAAGATATCGGTGGGGAGCAGGTGCAGAGTCTCGAGCAGAGGGTCGTAGTTGAACGTCAGTATGGTGTCGCTCTTTCCGACAAGATCGCTCTGCCACCTCCAGTAAGGGTCCCAGCGCTCGCCGGCGCTGGGTGCATCTTTGAGAAAGGCTGCGCACTCCGCGGCGATCAGGCGCCGCGCCGCGCCACGCAGAGCGCTGAGTTCTCCTCGGTAGTTTCCGTGGTGACTCCCGAACGTGTCCAGCCGCCTCGCAAGAGGGTTTGCGGGATCAGGGTTTTCGGCAGCGGTGTCGAGAATGTCGAGGAACTCCTCGGCGTTGGCCCAGAGGCGCTCCTGAGCCCTGCGGCCGACTGGCAGCAAGGCGTCATCGCTGAGACCGGCCCAGTAGAACGGGCGGACCTTGTTCGCGACTTGGCCGTTGAGTTCCGCAAAGAACAGTTCGCGCGAAAACCGAGTTGCGACGTCCTGTATCGACTCGGCCGAGAGCAGTCGCGTCAGCAGGGGTCCGCCGAGGACACTCCAGCCGGCCAATACTGCTGCCTGCCCGGAAGTGTTGATTGCGGCCAACCGGACGCGGCGACAATGACCTGTCCCGACGCCGCTATGCCCTACACGCGCTACAACGCGTGCGAGGGCCTTCCACCGGTCGGCGTGCCATTTGCTGAGCCGCTTGGCCTTGAGCAGGACGCAGCCTTTCCCCTCGGCTGCACGCTCACCTTCCCGTTCTGCAGCCATAGATCGCTCTATGGGTGCATTTGCAGTAGCTCCTCTCTGAGCCCCTTCTGGAATTGCGGCGCGCCCGGTTTCCTCGCTACTCAACCCCACTGACCGGCGCGCGAGGCTGCCCGCCTGGCGCGCCTTTGGTGTTACGTTTTGGGCATGGGGCGGGTGAGCATCGGAAGGGCGTTGCTGGCGGTCATGGCCGTAACGGCTGGCTGCACTTCGGGGCAGGCCCAATGCGAAGCAGCTGGCGGACAGTGCAAGCTTGCCGTTTGCGCGAACGTCGGGCCGCAAGACTGCAACCCGAACGAAAACCCTGGGGGCTTGGGCGGGAACTGCTGCCTCCCATGCCCCGCCGGCACGGCGCCCGATGACGCTGGCACGGCCTGCGTCGGCGCGGAGTGAGAGACAAGCGGCCATCGTTTCTCGGCGAGGACGACCGCTCGACGCGAATTCGTTGGCTGCTGAGTCAGGAGATCACCCGCGAGCGCCGGACGGTGCCGCGGTACGTCGACGGCCGCGCTACCCCGAGACTGGCGAGCCGAAGCCATCGAAGAACTACTGGATGCGACGGTCTATCTGACGTGCGAGGCGACGCGTCGGGGGAGGGCCGAGACATGACTCGTAGGACCAGCCTATGGACAGATGGCGACGGTGCACGAGCATTCGCCGCTCGCGTACTCCCCCCACGCGCCGCCGGTGCACTGGATGCTCGGCCCCAGCGACGGGCCACCGCAGCACGCGTCGTAGAAGCACACCGTTCCTTCGGGCACGGTGCACGCAGTCCCGATGAGGGGGCGCTCCGCAGGACAGTTCGCACCGACGCTTGGGTCGTCCCATGCGCGGCAGTGCCAGTAGCCGCCCGCGGTACCGGCGTCCGACAAGCACGAAAGACAGCCGCAGCGCCCCTGCGGGTAGTCGCACGTTCCGGGCAGCGGGCACGCGCTGCCTTCGCCCAACCCGTAGGTGGCAGGGCACGCAGCCGCGTTTGTCCCGCAACGGTTCGGTGCCGGCGTGACCGTCCAGCTGCCGAGCGAGATCACGCCCGTTCCGCACACGGCGATCGTGGTGCAAGCGCCGTACGCGTTGCCGCCGTATTCGCACGAGGAGAGGAATCCAGCGGATCCGCCGTCAATCTCGAGCAAGCATGGAGCCATTCCGTTCGGGGGTACCGTGGTGGGGCAGATCAAGGTTTGAGGCTGGACATCCTGGCCGGCGTCACTCGGGACGGGGCCGCTGTCGACGGTGTCGTCGCATACTACCCCGGCAGGATCGCAGCAGGTGCCAAACTGGCAGCTCGGCGCAGGCACCGGGCATGTGATCCCGCACCCGCCGCAGTTGTTCGGGTCGGTCTGGGCGTCCACACAAGTTCCGTCGCCGTCGACGAGGCAGGCGGTCATTCCCGTCGCGCAAGGGACGCACAATGCGCCTGCGCTACTCGTTCCCAACGGACAAATAACGACGGCGTCCGCCAAGGTGCCGCTTACACCGCCACTGCCCGTGCCCGCGCTACCGCCGCTGGTCACTCCTGCGCCACCGACGAGCGAGCCGGCGACTGCGCGGCTCCCACTGGGCGCGCTCGCGCCGCTGGCCGAGCCCGTGCTGCCTCCGCTCGTCGCGCGCCCGCCGCAGCTGGCCACGAGCACCGCAACGAAGAAGGCGGATCGGAAAGCCCCCATCGCCCTTCACAAGAGCACAGGGCATGCCGCGTTCGCTCGCTCAAATGCGCCGAGAATTCACGCCCGAACGTGTGCCATCGTGAGCCACAACCGGATCGAACCGCCGCGCCGTTACGCCGCCGCGCGCTGCCCCTCGAGCATGCGGGCGATCTGGCACGCGCTGAAGGTCGAGCACTTGCGCGAGATCATGCCCTCTTTCGTGCGACGCGCTCTACCCGGCGTTCTACGGGAGCGCCGTCACCGAAGCGACGGGCCACTTTGTCGTGAGTTACGTCGTGCAGTCTCCTTCGATGCGCACGATCCCACCCTCCGCACTGCCCCGTTTGCCCCGATTGGCCGCTTCAATCGTCACAGCCCGTGACGATTCGCGAAGGGCCGGATCACAAACCTCAATGAAATACGCACGCCCGGCAGGACTCGTTCCGAACCGTCCGCGCGCGGGGCGGACGGAGAAGACTAGAGCCTGCCGACGTGCGAAAGCCCCCGGCTTGAGCACGCCCGGCAGGACTCGAACCTGCGACCCGCGGCTTAGAAGGCCGCTGCTCTATCCAACTGAGCTACGGGCGCGTGCGCCGCGCAGTCTAGCGAGCTTCGGCCGCGACACCCGATCTACTTCACGCAGCCCTTTCGGAAGGCTTGTCCGCACCGCCGCTGCCAAGCTTGTGCCCACCCGCGCTCGGGCAGGCCTTGCCCGCCCAGGCTACCGTAGCGCCCCCGATGCCCCAGACGGTTTCCGATCCGCTCAGCCGCGCCCTCGATGAGGCGACGGCGGGTCGCCCCTCGGCTCTTCACACGCTTCTGGCGCGGGGATCGAGGCTGCCGGGCACGCGCGCAAACGACTCGCTCGCCGACGCCTTTGCCCAGGCATGCCGGGCGCGCGGCGCTCAGGCCGACGCGGTGATCCTCGCTCTCGCGGCGCTAAACGAGGACCAGGCGCCCGGTGCAACAGCGCTCGAGTTTCTGCCGGTGTGCGGCCTCTTGGCCCTTGGCGCGCGCGCGGCGACCGACGAGCTTGTGCGCGAGCGGTTCGTCTCCGAGCTCCACGCGCACGCCGATGACTTGCGCTTTCGAGTGAGAGACGCGGTCGTCGATGCGCTGGCTCGAATCGGTGCGCGCGCTGGAGACTGGCTGGTCGCCGAGGTGGCCCCCTGGATGGACGGCTACTTTCACGCCGCGGCCGTGGTCCGAGCGCTCGCTCGCGAAACGTGGCTGAGCACTCTTCACGACGCCGCACCGGTGATGGCTCGCTTGGATCAAGCGTTCGAGCAGGCGCGCGATGCGCCCAGGGCCGCGGCCCGGTATCCCGGACGAAAGGCGCTCGTGGAGGCTATCGCCCTCGGCCTCGGACCGCTCGGGATACGCTTCGGCGCTCCGACGTTCGACATGCTCTCTCGCTGGGCGAGGGCGTCCGATCCGGAGCTTCGGGAGATGGTGGCGACGGCGCTCGACGACAAGCGCCTCGAGAACCGGTTCGGTCCTGAGATTGCGGGCGTTCGGGCGGCGCTCGACGCGAGTCGGCCCCCCGTTCGCAACCCGGATCACGACTTCGGTCCGAGTCGCGATCGAAGCGGAGCCCGGCGGCGAGGCCGGCGAGCCACTTGACTCCGGGCGCCAGAGGCGCGACGAAAATGGCATGACCCTGTTCGGCCTACTGTTTCTCCTCGCGGTCGCCGGCCTCTGCGGCAGCTTGGGCTCGTCGCTCGCCGGCTACTCGCACATGGGCTGTCTGAGCTCGGTCGTGCTCGGGTTCGTCGGCGCCTGGTTGGGCACCTGGTTCGCGTCCCAGGTGCACCTTCCTCCGCTCTTCGTGTTGCACCTGCGAGGCGAGTCGTTCCCCGTGGTCTGGTCGGTCCTCGGCGCCGCGATGTTGTCGGCGGTCACGAGCATGCTCACCGCTCGTAACCCCCACGGCTTCTAGAGACGTCTACTGCCAGACCAGGGTTTGCATCGCCTGCGCCGGGATCGACCCGGTGACAGACTGGGTGCCCACGACCACCGTGTAGGGCACGGCGGTGGTGGCGGAGTTGAAGATGACGACCGCCGTCGTACCGTCGGTGTTCTGCCCGCCGGTTGCAAAGAGCGTCTGCGACGTCGTCGTCGTGTTGTCTCCGGTTGGCATCGTGCTCAGCGTGGTCGTGAGAATCGTCGCCCCGGGCTTGATGTACTTGCTGATCTGGCCCATCGCGTAGAAAATCGGGGTGTAGTGGATGGTCCCGGTCTGCCCCGTCATGGTCGGAACTTCGTCGACCATGATGCTGGCGGGAAGGCCGTTCGGGATGTGGCTCACGCCAGGGTCGCCACGTGTATTGCTGTAGGGAGCCGGGCCGGCGTTGCCGACGCCACCGGTCGCTGCGTCGAGCGCTCCATACTTGTTGAGCACCGCGACCCAGTCGATCCATCCCGTGTACCAGTGGTTTAGGCCCACGATGATGTCGCGCGCGTAGCGCGAGACGGGCGCGTACTCCGGATGGATGGCGAGAACGTCGTAGTCGTAGCCCCAGTCGTATTGGTCCACGTTCCAGAACCAGTCGTCGCTCGCCCAGGCGGCGTTGATCTGAGCGACGGTTTGCGCCTCGGTGGCGTCGTGGCCGGCTCCCGCGGGGATGTTGAAGATAAACCCGTCGGCCGTCCCCTCGTCGAACAAGAGGTCGCCGGCGTTGGGGATCGCGTGAAGCGCGTCGAGCGTGGCCTCGAAGACCTCGAAGGTGCTGTTGTACCAGTGAAGGGCTGTGCCCGCGAGAAACGGAGCGGTCGTCGCGTCGCCAAACATCAACTTGGTCCACAAAAGCTCGTCCGTGTTTGGGCCCGCACCCTTGTTGTGGTCGTAGATGAAGATCTTCGGGGGAGTGAAATTGTTGGCAGCTCCGTCGGCCTTCAAGGTGGGCCCGAGGTTGGCCTGCAAGAAGGTATTCATGGCCGCCGAGGTCCAGATCATGCTCTCGCGTGCGCCGCCGACTCCGAGCGGCTCGTTGGCGGGGGTGAGCGCCCAGATGTCGAGGCCTAGCGCCTTGTAGGCTTGGACGTACTTCGAGAAGTACGAACCGAGCGCCGCGTAGTTCGCGGGCTGCACCGTGCCTCCGTTGTAGATCTTCTGATCTTTCATCCACGGCGGGGATGTCCACATCGTGCCGAGAATCTTGAGCGCGCCGCCGCTCGCCGTCTGCGCTGCCTTGAGGCCGGGGACGAGATAGGTCATGTCGTTGGCGATGCTGAAGGTCGCCAACGTCGGGTCGGCCGTGCCGCCGTTGTCGTCGTAGGTATAGGCGCTGAGCGCGAAATCGCAGCTGCCGATGTGCGTGCGCGTCAACGTGTAGTTGTTGCCGCTCGGCGAGTAGAGCGCATTGTAGATCTCGGTCTGCTGCGCCGGGGTGAGGATGGAGATGGTGCTGGCCACCACTTCGGTCATCGCGGCGCCGAACCCGGTGATCTTCTGGCGCATCTTGGTGGGGTCGGCCGTGATGACGAGACCCGTCCCTGCGGCAGCGGCCTTGGGCGTCAACGTCGCCGGGAGCGTGACGCCGTGCTCGGGCATAGCGCCCGCACCGGCGGCGCGTGAAGACTCGACGACCGTGACGCTCTTGTAAGAGCCCGGTGTGCTCGTGCCCCCGGTGCCCGAGCTCGCGCCCGTTCCGCCCGTGCCGGTGCCCGTCGTCGCGCCGGCCGCGCCCGTGCCGGTGCCGCTCGCGCTACCTGTGGTGGCCGTTCCCGACCCCCCGCCAGTGCCGCCCGAGCTCGTCGTCCCGGTGCCCGCGGTGCCTCCGGTCGTGCTGCTCCCGCTCGTTGGCGACGTGCTGCCGCTGGTCCCCGCGGTCGAGCTCCCGCTGCCTGAGCCCGTGCTCGTTCCGGTGCCACCCCCGCCTTCCGGGGATTTCGTAGAAGAGCAGGCCGCCAAGAGGCCAAAGGTCACGAGAGAAGAGAAAAAGCACTGCGAGCGACCGCTGAGCATCTGAACCTCTGTGCCGGAAGTGGCCGGCATTCCTAGTCGTTAGACGACCCCCGTCTGTCGAACCCGCCTGGAGCCTGTCCCCGGCGCCACCATCCGTCAAGGTGAGGAGGGTTTGCCGTTACCGCCGAATGACGCGGTCGATTACCACGCGACCGCCTTCGACGTCCACAAGGGCCACGTCTCCGCGCTTGAGCTCCCCCTTGAGCAGCATTTCGGCGATTGGCGCCTCGACCAGGCGACCGATGGCGCGCCTCATGGGCCTGGCCCCGAGCTCCTCATCGAAACCCCCGTCGTCGAGCAGCGCGCCAATGGCCTCATCGCTCACATCCAAGGCAACTCCGCGAGCTCCCTCGAGATCTTCGGCCAGCGCTCGAAGCATGCGGCGGGCCACTTCGGCGACGTCATCTCGTCCCAACGGGGCGAACGCGATGACTTCGTCGATCCGGTTGTACAGCTCGGGCGGAAGGGCCGAGCGCGCTGCCGCGCAGACCGCGTCGGCATAGCCCTGCACGTCGCGCGCTGTCTTCTGGCCGCCAAACCCGATGCGGCCTCGCGTCGTCGGGCGCGAGATGTCGGAGCCGATGTTCGACGTCATCGCTATTACGACGTTGGTGAAGTCCACGACGCGGCCGCGCCCGTCGGTCATCCGCCCGTCGTCGAAGACTTGCAAGAAGGCTTCGAGCACGTCGCGGTGGGCTTTCTCGATCTCGTCGAGGAGCAGCACCTGGTAGGGGCGCTTTCGGACCGCGTCGGTCAGCTGTCCGCCCGCTTCGTGGCCAATGTATCCCGGGGGGGCGCCGACCAGGCGGGCTACGGCGTGCGCCTCGGCATACTCGGAGAAATCGAGGCGCGTCATCGCGTACGGGGAGTGAAAAAGGCACTCGGCGATCGCTCTCGCAGTCTCGGTCTTGCCGACGCCTGTGGGGCCGAGAAGGAGAAATGAGCCAATCGGTCGCCGGGATCGAAACCCGCTCGCGTTTCGCCGTAGTACGCGCGCGATGCGCCCGAGCGCGTCGGGGTGTCCGACGATGCGAGCCCCCATGAGCTCTTCGAGCCGGAGCATGCGCGCTCCGTCGGTCTCGAGCAGGCGCTCCACCGGGACTCCGGCGGTCTCGCTGACGACGGCCGCGACTTGCTCGCGTCCGACCTCCCGGTCTCCCCGGCGCCGCGCCTGAGCGCCCGCGAGGTCGAGGATGGCGACCGCCTTGTCGGGCAGGGCTCGGTCGGGGATGTATCGCGCGCTCCACGCGACCGCGGCCGCCAGGGCGTCGACCGCGAAGACGACCCCGTGGTGACGCTCGAACACCGGGGCGACGCGCTGCAGCGCCAGCACCGCCTCGTCGGGCGCGAGCTCGACGACCTCGATCGCCGTCATGCGGCGAGCCAGCGCGGCGTCCGCGGCGATGACTCGCTTGTAGTCTTCGTGCGTGGTGGCGCCGATGCAGGCGAGCTCGCCGCGCGCCAAGGCGACCTTGAGCTCGGCGGCCGCCTCTTCGTCGGCCGTGATGACCGAGTGCAGCTCGTCGAAGAAGAGAACGACGCGCCCGTCGGAGGCGGCGGCCTCCGCTTTGATCTGCGCCATCCGCTCGGCGAGCGCTCCACGTACGCCCGTGCCGGCCAAGAGGCTCGGGGCATCGATCTCGATGACGATGCGACAGTCGAGCGAGCCGACCTCGCGGCCTTCCGCGATGCGTTGGGCGAGACCCCGCACGACGCTGGTCTTGCCGACGCCTGCGGGCCCGACCAGGCAGGGGCAATTGCCCTGCCTTTTGGCGAGGACATCGAGCGTGCGCTCGATCTCGGCCTCGCGTCCCAGAACCGGATCGAGCTCACCACGCGCTGCCGCGAGCGTCAGGTTGCGGCCGATCGCCGTGAGAGTCGGGGCACGCTTGGGGTCGAGCTCGAAGCGCTCGAGCGGCGCGGAGGGACCTTTGGCGGCAGGTGCGGCTTGGCGATGGCGTCGCGCGCGCGGCGAGACGACAGGCGCGGAGACGACCTTGGGCGCTGGGCGCGGCGCGACGGTCGGCGCGGTGCGTCCGGTCGGATGCGGCGCGTGCGTGGACGCCGGCGGTAGCGCGAGCTGCGTGGCGCTGGGCGGTCGGCGCGGCGCCACGATACCGAGCGCGATCTGCATGGCGGCGGTGCGAAGCTTGGTGACATCCGAACCGCATTGCGCGATGGCGCGGTAGGCCGCCGTCGAGCGCTCCTGGCAGAGCGCGAAGAGAAGGTGAATCGCGCTGGCCTCACGCGTCGGCGAACGGGCGGCCAGCTCGCGGGCTCGCTGCACGGCGCGAGACACGGCGTCGGTATGGTCGTCGACCAGGACGCGCGCCGCCTTCAGCAGCACCTCGGCGTCGAGGCGCCGCTCTCGAAGCAGTTGTGCGGCCCCGCCCGTATTGGACGCTATGGCGGCGAGCAGATGCCCGGTCGTGGCGCGCTCGCCCCGTCCTTTCGCCATCTCCTCGGCCAATCTGCGCAGCGCGACTACTTCGCCTTCGGCCGTCGCGGTCATCGATTGACGGCTCGCACGTGCGAGGGCCCTTGGCCAACAAAGCGGCGACCGCTCTTTACGCGGTACGATAAAGGACGGCTGGCTGCTCTTTCACGCGACGCGGTAAAGGACGGCTCGCCGCTCTGCGCCCGTCAGCGGCCACGCATATGCGAAGTCGTCCTCCACGACGGCTTGCGGGTGCGTCGGCGGCTGGTCTCGCGCAAGAAGCGTCCAGACGCTGCCTCCCGGGCGCACGAGACTCACACCGAGATCGAGCCAGGCCGAGGGCTCGAGCGTCGCCCGCGAGATCGCCACGTCCCACTCTCGTCGCCCCGCGAACGCCTCGCCTCGCTTGCGCTCGAGGACGATGTCGGTGCGCTCGACAACGCCAATCACGGTGCGGAGAAAGCTCGCTCGCTTGCCGAGGGGCTCGACGAGCGTCGTGGCGATATCCGGCCTCAGAAGCGCGAGCGCGAGCCCCGGCGCTCCCGCTCCCGTCCCCACGTCGACGACGCGGGCCCCGCGCGCCACACGCGCGGACAGCACGAGCGCATCGGCCAGCATCAGGTCGACCAGCTCGGGCGCCGAACGGGCCGCGGTCAGATCCATGCGGGCGTTCCATTCTTCGAGGCGATCGAGCCATTTCTCGATCGCGCTCGAGGCCCCCGCGTCGATCGAGGGACCGAAACCGCTTGCTGCGCGGGCGACGAGGGGTCCGAGCTTGGCCGCCACCGAGGGGCAGTGGTAGCTCTCGGGCGCCCGCGCCGCGAGCCCGAACGCGATGAACCTCTCCCCCTCCAAGCCCCAAGCCAATTTCGTGCCCGACGTGGACCCGCTTCGGGCCCTGGTAAACGCTGCATTTCCCGAGGCTCGGGGGGCGTTCGATTGCACGCCCATGGTCGGCGGAGCGTCGACCCGGCGCTATTTCCGCGTGCGTGCCGGCCGCGGGACGGCGGTGGCGATGTTCGTTCCGGACGGACCGAAGCCCGAAGAAGTGGTCAAAGGAGACCTCTCCTCGCGGCGCTGGCCCTTTCTCGAAGTGCGCGAGCTACTCGCGGAGCGCGGCGTCGATGTGCCCAAACTCTACGGCGAGGCGACCGCGCAAGGTTGGGTGCTGCTTGAAGACCTCGGCAACGACACGCTGGCCTCGTACCTGGTCGCGCACCCCCACCGGCGCGAGGAGCTCTATGTCCGGGCCGTGACCGATCTGGCGCGGGCGCAGGCGGCCCTCTCGGAGCTTCCGGCGGGGAGCGTGGTGAGCTCTCGCGCGTTCGACGAGGACTTGCTCTCCTGGGAGATGCACCACTTTCGCGAGTGGGGGCTCGAAGCGCGAGGCCTGGTGCTTGCTCCCGAGGATCGCGCGGTGTTCGATCGCGTGGTCGCGAGGCTCGCGCGGCGAATCGCGAGCTTGCCGCGCGTCTTTGTCCACCGCGACTACCAGTCGCGCAACCTGATGGTGCGCAAAGATGGCTCGCTTTGCTGGATCGATTTTCAGGACGCGCTGCTCGGGCCGCGCATTTACGACCTCGTGGCCCTCTTGAACGACAGCTACCAGAAGTTCGAGCGCGCGTTCGTCGAGGCGCGGCTGGACGACTATGCGCGCAGCGTGTCGCTGGGCGCTCGCGAGCGCGAAGCGCTCGGCCGCGAGTTCGATCTGGTCACCGTGCAGCGCAAGCTCAAGGACGCCGGTCGCTTTGTCTTCATCGATCGGGTCAAAGGCAACGGATCGTTTCTCAAGTTCGTCGAGCCCACGATCGCGAAAGCGACGGCGAGCGCCGCGCGTCTGTCCGATGATGAGGATGTGTCGGCTCTGTCCGAGACGCTCGCGCGCGTCTTTTCCCGGTAAATCGTGTCGATGACCTCCTCTACCGAGCCGCCGGCGGCCGCCGAGCCGATGCGCGTACGGCTGTGCGCGCAAGGGCTCGATCTCGGCAAGGGCGAGGTCGTGCCGCTTTGGGCCGGGGCCATGCACTATTGGCGGCATTCGCCGGGCGAGTGGCGTGCTGGCCTGCAGGCCATCAAAGACATGGGGCTGCGTCTGGTCGACACGTACATCCCGTGGGGGGTTCACGAGACGGCGCCGGGTGAGTACGACTTCGGCGAGCGCAATCCGAGCCTCGACGCGGCGCGCTTTCTGGAGCTGGCGCACGAGGTCGGCCTGCGGTGCGTTTTTCGGCCCGGCCCCCACATCAACGCGGAGCTCACGTTCTTTGGGCTGCCCGAGCGCATCGTCTGGAACGCGCGGTGCCAAGCCCGCACCCCTGGCGGGCACCCGGTCATGCTGCCGATCGTCCCGCTCGCCTTTCCGGTCCCGAGCTACGCGAGCGCCGCTTTCCTCGAAGAGACCACGCGATGGTACCAGGCGGTCGGTCAGCGATTCTCCCGCCTGCGCTGGCCGGACGGTCCCATCGTGCTCGTGCAAGTGGACAACGAGGGCGCGCTCTACTTCCGCGATGGACAGTACGATCAGGACTACCACCCGGACGCGGTGCAGGCCTTCCGCGAGTTTCTGCGTACCAAGTACAAGCAAAGCCCCAAAGGTCTTCAAGGCGCGTGGGGCGACGAGTCTCTAGGTTTTGATACCGTCGAGCCCCCCAGGCGGTTTGACGCGCGCGAAACCCGCGATCTGGCTCGCCACGTCGACTGGGCCGAGTTTCACGAGCTGCTCTTGTCGACGGCGATGGACCGCATGGCAGGGGCGCTGGCCGAAGCAGGTCTCGGCGGGGTGCCGACGTCGCACAACCTGCCTTTGGGCGAGAGCGCGACGCCTCTCAACCCCGCGCGGCTGACGGCCATCGACCTCGTGGGGCTCGACTACTACCACAAGGCGACGCCCTCCGAGCACTGGACCATTTTACGAAGAACCACCGAGCTCGCGTGCCGGTGCGAAGGGCGCCAGCGGCCCGCGTTCGGGGCCGAGGTGGGCGCGGGGTTTCCTCCGTTCTTCAGCCCGCTCGACGAGAACGACTCGATATACGCGCTCATTTGCGCGCTCGCGTACGGCTTGCGGGGCTTCAACCTCTATATGGCCGTCGAGCGCGACCGGTGGATCGGCGCTCCGATCGATCCGCACGGACGCCCGCGCCCGCTCGCCGCCAGGTACGCGCGCCTTCTTGCCGCCCTCGACCGCACGGCCTTTCACACGCTTCGCCGGCGCACGCCCGTTCGCCTCGTCGTGCCGAGGGCGCTGCGGCGCCTGGCGCGCGTGACCCACGCCTTCGGTCCGCTGACTCCGGCACTCTTCAACGTCGCCGGCGCGGGTTGGCGCGAGACGGTCATCGAACGAGACTTCGGGCTCGACGCGCCCCCGGTGATGGCCGCGGAAAGGTATCTGCGCGCGTTCGAGCGCGCGCTGCACGCGCGGGGCGTTCCCTTTGCCTACGCCGGCGGAGAGACGGTGGCGCACTCGACGGCGGGCGCCCAGTGGATCGTTTGCGCGAGCGCCGGTGGGCTCAAGCCCCACTTCGTCGACAGCCTCCACGCGGCGCGCCAGTCCGGCGTGCTCGTGACGATGGGGCCGCGCGTTCCCGAGCTCGACGGAGGCATGCAGCCGCTGCTTTCGCCGGTCGACGTCACCGGGTTCGAGATCGAGCCGCTCGAGGACATGGCGCGCGCCGACGCTCTGGTCGCGCGTCGCATCGACGATCTCGCGCTTCCCACCTGGCCGATCGAACCCATCGACGTTCACGTGACCGTTCACGAGGACGCCTCGGGGCTCGCGCGAGTCGTCTTTCTGATGAACCCGACTTTGACCGACGTCGTGGCGCGCACCTCGCTTGCCGGAGTCGGTGCCCTCTCCGACGCCCTGGGCGAAGGCCGCATCGCCCGCTCGGCCGGCACGCTGGAGGTGAGCGTGCCGGCGCGATCGGTGCGGATCATGATCGCCGAAGCGTCGTGAGATGCTTTTCGCCAGCCCCCTTTATGGGTTCTTTCTCGGGATAACCTGGGTCGGCTTCTGGGTTTTGCGTCGCTGGGGCAGGGCGCGCGCGCTCGCCCTCGTGCTCGCGAGCTATGCCTTTTATTTCTATGGCACCTGGGACGCCGCGACGCGCGAGCCTGTGCCACTGCGCCCCGTGGGGTGGGCGGTCGTCTGTCTCGCCGTCATCTTCGTGGGGAGCACGGTCGACTTTTTCGTCGGCCTGGCGCTCGCCCGGAGCCGCCGTCGCTGGGCGCGAAACGCCCTTCTTCTGACTTCGATCGTCTACTACCTCGGCGTTCTCAGCATCTTCAAGTATTGGAGCTTCGCGGCCGACGCCGTAGCGGCGCTCTCGGCCGCCCTTGGCTTGCACGCTTCGGTCCCGCACTTGCGGCTCGTGCTCCCGTTCGGGATCTCGTTTTTCACCTTCGAGACGATGAGCTACACCATCGACGTCTGGCGCGGCGAGCTCGAGCCGACGCGTCGCTACGTCGACTATCTGCTCTTCGTTTGTTTCTTTCCTCACCTGGTCGCGGGGCCGATCGTGCGCCCATCGCAGATGCTGCCGCAACTGAGGGCCGAGCCGACGACCGACGCCGGGCGGCAGGCCGTCGGGCTGTGGCGCATCGCGACCGGGCTCGCCAAAAAGATCTTGATCGGCGACTACCTCGCGCGAGCCTTGGTCGACCGCGTCTTTGAAACTCCGGAACGCTTCACCGCCCTCGAAGTGCTCTTGGCCACCTACGGGTACGCCGCGCAGATCTACGCCGACTTCTCGGGCTACAGCGACATCGCCATCGGGAGCGCCGCGCTCTTTGGCTACGAGCTGCCCGAGAACTTCGCCGCTCCTTACCTTGCCACCAACCTGCAAGATTTCTGGCGCCGGTGGCACATCACGCTCAGCACCTGGCTGCGCGACTACCTCTACAAACCTCTCGGCGGCTCACGAAGCGGCGGTTGGAAAACCTACCGCAACCTCCTCGTGACCATGGTGCTCGGGGGCCTGTGGCATGGCGCGTCGTGGACGTTCGTCGTCTGGGGAGCGCTCCATGGGTGCGCGCTCGCGATCACGCGCGTGTGGCAGAGAGCGCGAGCGACGGCGAGCGGCAGGGCGCCCGAAGGTCTGCGGGCACCGCCTCCCGGCGCGGCGCGATGGATCGGAGTGCTCCTCACGTTTCATTTCGTTTGCGCGGCATGGGTCTTTTTTCGCGCTCCGACGCTTGCGCACGCGGGTCTCGTGTTCGAGCAGCTTGGGCGGGGACGCTGGGCCATCGACCACATCGCGCCGAGCGTGGTGCTCGTTCTTTCGGGCGCCGCGCTGCTTCACGTCGCGCCCAAGACCTGGGACGCGCGTGCGCGCGGCGCATTCGTGCAGGCCCCGGCGCTCTTGCAGGGCCTTGTCCTGGCCGCGCTGGCCACGGGGCTTCACCTGGCCGCCCGAGCCGGAACCGAGCCGTTCGTCTATGGGCAATTTTGAGGCGTCGCGGGAGCGCGCTTCGAGACCGCAACGAACCGTGAGTGCTATGCATCGCACCTCGCCGCCAGGGCCCACCCCATGAAGCGCTTGCCAATCGTCGTCGCGACTTCGCTCGTCGCTCTCGCCGGGATCGTCACGTTCGTCGTGCGAGCGGGGTCCGGGCCTCTCGTGCTCACCGGCGTCGTCACCACCGAGGACGTCATCGTGAGCCCGCAAATCGGCGGGCAGGTGACCCGCCTGCTCGTCCACCAGGGCGATTCCGTCGTCGACGGCCAGCTTCTCGCCGTCATTGCTCCCGACGAGCTGAAAGCTGACGAAGCGTACTATTCACACAGTGCGGAAGGTGTCGCGGTCCAGGTCGAAGAGGGCGCGGCGGCCCTGCACTATCAGGAGCGGGAAACCGAACAGCAGATTCGTCAGGCGGCGGCCAACCTGGCGGCGGCGCAAGCCCAACGCTCCGAGTCCTCGTCCGACTTCGAGAACGCCAAGGTCGAGTATGCCCGGGTGCAGCAGCTCGTAAAGACCGGCGCGGTGTCGGTGCAGGAGGTGGACCGCGAGCGCACCGTCTTCGAAACGAGCCAGGCGAAGCTCGACGTGGCCGAGCGGCAGCTCGAGGCCCAGCGAGCGACGCTGGCGCTGGCCCGCGCCGCCGCCGACCAGGTCACGATCAAGCGGGGCGAGCTCGCCGCGGTAGAGCAAGCGCGCGCCGCGGCCACCGCGCAGACCGACAAAGCGATCGTCCGGCTTGCCTACAGTGAAGTCCATTCGCCGGCCAAGGGGATCGTGGACGTGCGTGCGGTGCGCCAAGGCGAAGTGGTGACGGCGGGGCAGCCGCTCCTGACGCTCGTCGATCCCGACGACCTGTGGGTGCGCGCCGATGTCGAAGAAAGCTACATCGAGCGCATTCGCATCGGCGACGCTCTCACCATCCGCCTGCCGTCTGGCGAGACGCGCAGCGGGGTGGTCTTCTACCGGGGGGTCGACGCGGGCTTCGCCACCCAGCGAGACGTGAGCCGCACCAAGCGCGACATCAAGACGTTCGAGGTGCGCTTGCGGGTCGACAACCACGATCGGCGACTGGCCGTCGGGATGACGGCGTACGTTCTATTGCCGGCGTCATGAGCACGGCGGCCGACGCGGCGATCGAGGTTCAGCGCATCGTCAAGCGGTTCGGAGACTTCACCGCGGTCGACGAGATCTCGTTTTCGGTCGGACGCGGCGAGATCTTCGGCCTGCTCGGTCCGAACGGAGCCGGCAAGTCGACCCTCATCCGCATGCTCACCACGCTCATCCCGCCGACCTCGGGAACGGCGCTCGTGTCCGGCATGAACGTCGCCACGAACGCCGACGGCGTCCGCAGGGTCATCGGGGTCATCCCGCAAGCTCTGACGAGCGACTTGGAGCTGAGCGCGCGGGAGAATTTGCTCATTTTCGCGAAGCTTTACGGCGTTCCCCGCGAGCGCCGCGAGCGACTCATCGCGGAGCTTCTCCAGGCGGTGGAGCTCTCGCAATGGGCCGACAAACCGGTCAAGAACCTGTCGGGCGGCATGCGGCGGCGCGTCGAGATCGCGCGCGGCCTCGTGCACGAGCCGAAGATCTTCTTTCTCGACGAGCCCACGACGGGGCTCGACCCGGTTTCGCGCGCGGCCGTCTGGGAGATGCTGCGTCGGATCAAGGCGACGCATGATCTCACGGTGCTGATCACGACCCACTATATGGATGAAGCCGACAAGCTGTGCGATCGGATCGCGATCGTCGATCACGGGCGGCTGATGGCCCTCGATTCTCCCTTGCGCCTCAAAGCGTCGGTGCCCGGCACCAATACCGTCGAGGTGAGCTTCGCGGAGACGCCGCCGGATTGGGCCAGTCGCCTCGCGGCGCTTCCCGGTGTGGAGCGGGTGACGGGGGACGCGACCGTGGCGCGGCTGGCCACGAGCAACGGGCCGCAGACGACCACCGCGCTCTTGAACGAAGCGGCCGCCGCGGGCGTTCGGGTGGTGTCTCTAGGCGTACAGAGCACGACCCTCGACGACGTCTTCGTTCACTACACCGGCCGGCAGCTGCGCGATGCTCTGCAGGAGCCCACCGCGGCGGACCGGTCGGTCATGGTCAACCGCAACCGCTGAGGAGGACGCATGCACCGAATGTGGGCCATCGTCGAACGCGAGCTACGCCGATTCCGTCGCAGCCCGACGCTCATCATGATGTCGCTCGTCATGCCGATCGCGCAGCTGGTCGTCCTCGGCTACGCGTTCGGCGGCCAGGTCAAGAATCTCAAAGTCGCGATGGTCGACGAGGACGGCGGCGTGCCTGCGGTGCGCCTGCGCGAGCTGTCGGGCGCCGTGGCCGCGGGCGCGAACACCTTCGAGACGTTGCAGTACGGCGACCTCGGCCAGGCGCTCACCGATCTGCGCGATGGTCGCGTCAACGGGGTCGTGGCCATCCCTCCGGGCTTCTCGCGCAGAACGCTCGCCAAGGACGAACCGCGCATATCGCTCATCGAGGACAACACCGACACCTTCGTGAGCAGCAGCCTCGGGGCGACGGTCGCCGGTCTGGTGGACGCCTACAACCAACCGACGGTGGCCCCGCGGCGCATCGCGTCGCAGACCTCGCTCGATGTCGTCGAGGTCTACCCCTTCGTTCCGTACATCCAATACCTTCTGCCGGGATCGATCGTCATGTCCATCTTCATGATGGTGATGATCGGCGGAGGGATCATCTTCGTCGACGACAAGGCGCGCGGCCTGCACGAGGGCTACCTGGTGACGCCCATCTCGCGCCTCGAGCTCATCATGGGGTTCAACCTGTCGGGGGCGATCAAGGCCGTCATCTCGGGCGCGGTGCTCATGACCATTGGCTCGCTCATCGCCGGAGTACCGGACCCCTTCGACCCCTTGCGGCTCTTGCGCTTGCTCCTCGTCATCGTCGTCACCGCCTTCGCGCTCGTCAGCATGATGTTTCTTCTCATGGTTCGGGTGAGCGACCCGCTCGTGCCACGCGCCACGTTCGGCCTGCTGAACACGTTCTTGTACTTCCCGAGCGGGGCCGTCTACCCGCAGCAAGCTTTCCCCGGATGGATGCGCGCCATCGCCAAGGTCGACCCATTTACCTACGCGGTGCACGCGCTCAAGGATCTGCTCCTCAAGAATACGGGCATGGGCGCCATCTTGCCCGATCTGCTCTACTTGGTCGGCTTTTCGATCGTGACCATGACGACGGCAACCCTTCTCTTCCGGCGGACGCTGTAGGCAGCGGCGCCGGGACGCCATGCTCCCCTCGCGCAGGTTGGCCCTCCTCATCGGCGTCGCGGACTTGCTGACGGCTGCGGTCGTGACGGTGGGCGTCTTCATGGGCCTTCCGGCCCGATGGGCGCCGGTCGATCTGGCGGCCGGTGCGCTGGTCGCCATGAAGGTCGGCTCCGGCGTTTCGCTCTTGGCGCGGGCTTCGTGGGCCCCCAGGTTGGCGAGGGTGGCTGCAGCTCTCGCGCTCGCGTTCGGCGTTGCCCTGGTCACGACCCTGGCTCTAACGGCGAGCTGGCTCTCGGGCGTCTACGGGCCCGTAGGCCGAAGCGGCGCGCTCCTTCTGACGCTGGTCGCGGCTCTGGCGCTGCCCTACCTGGTCGTGCTCCCGGCGGCCGAGCTGCTCTGGCTTCGCTCGGCGCCGCCGAAGGCCAAATGAGCGCTCGGCGGCTTACGTGTGGGCTTGCGGCCTGGACCCTGGTGTGCGCGCTCGCCTGTGGGGCGGTAAAGCGGGCCTTTTCGCTTCGCGAAGATCGAATGAATCCGCGCGCCGTCGTCGCCAGCGTCTGGGACAAGGGAGAGCTCGTGGGGCGAGCCGTGGTCGCGCAGGTCGGCGCCCGCGGCGGTGCCCTCGATGCGGCGATGGCCGCGCACCCGGCCGCCACTCTCGTGTACGAAAGTGTCGTCGCGGAGGGACCGGTCATCGCGTACCCCGACGCTGCGCTCTCTCTCTCCTTCGTTCCGGGGCGCGATGGGGCCAGCGCGACACTCGATGGACGAACCGAGTACGTCACGCCCGACGACCTGCTCGCTCGGCAGGCCTACGACAAGGAGCTCCAATGGCCGGCCATCGGCCTTAGTGCCGGGGTGGACGTGCCGCTCCTGTGGGCACTCTTTTCGGACCGCTTCGGCGTGAGCGTCCACGATCTCGTGGCTCGCTCACGCATTGGCCGGATCCGGGTCGTCCGCTCGATCCCGAGCGAGCCTGCCGAACGCGTCATCACGGCGGATGCGATGACCGATGAGGACGTGCGCAAGGGCGCCCTCGGAGCCGCCTTGTTTCTTGCGCGTGGGGTCGACGCCGAGGGCCGCTTTCGCTACCTCATCGACGCGCCGAGCAACCGCACGCTGGCCGGCTACGACTGGCCCCGCCACGCGGGAGCCACGTATTATCTCGCTCAAGTCGCCGCTCTTTCCGGCGACACCCAGATGGGCTGGGCGGCTCTACGCGCGGCCGGGTGGATGCGAGAGCACGCGATGGCCAAGTGCGGGGCCGCGCTGTGCATCGGCTCCGAGCGCGTGGTCGACGTAGGCTCGACCGCGCTGGCCATCCTCGCGTTCGTCGAGATCGCGCGCACCAAGCTCGACCCCGGCTACGCGCTCGTCGTCCCTGGCCTCACCACGTTCATTCGAGGGCAGCAACGTTCCAACGGCGACTTCATGCATCAGTACGACCGCGAGACCCAGAGCGCGGTCGACATCCAGCTCATCTACTACACGGGAGAAGCGGCCCTCGCGCTCTCGAGGGCCCATGCGCTCCTCGGCGACCCTCGAGACCTCGAGTCGGCTTCGCGAGCTCTCGAGTATCTGGTCGGTCCCGGGTGGAGCTTCTTCGGAAGCCGCTACTATTTCGGTGAGGAGCATTGGACTTGTCAGGCGATGGACGACATGTGGGATCGCGCGCCCAACCGAGCGGCTCTCGACTTCTGCCTTCGTTGGCACGCCTTTGGGCGAACGGTGCAGTATGCGGCGGGCGACACTCCTTATGATGCCGAGGGGGCCTACGGGTTCGGCCCGCTCACCACGCCGCGGTTGACCCCTGCAGCCAGCCGCAGCGAGGCCGCGCTCGCGACCCTCGATGCGGCGCGCAAGGCGGGGATCCCGCGAGCGGAGCTTTTGCCGCTCGAAACACAGATTCGCAGGTCACTCGCGATGCTCTTGCGGCACCAGTTTCGGCCCGGCCCGCGCCACCTTCTGGCCGACCTGGCCGCGGTAGAAGGGGCCATGCCGGCCACCGAGGTCGACTGGCAACTGCGGATCGACTTCGCCCAGCACACGGGCGGCGCGCTTCTCCGCGGGCTCGACCGCTCGAGGCAGGCTCTTCAATCGCCATCACCCTGACAAGAGAAAGTCGCCATCGCTCCGCGAAGAAAAGGTTGGTGTGGGCCCCGTCCGGAGCTAGGGTAAAGGAACTGGAGCGGTCCGAACGCTCTGGCCGAGGAGAATGTCCGGTTCTCGCAACCGAAAATCCGTGACGGTCGGTCGGCGCAGCGGGCGTCGGAGCTTGGCGGCATATGGGCCGCACGCGCGAGGGACACGCATTCCTGCGGAAATTGGGCGGCTCTCGGTCCTCCAGGACGAGCTGCACGCACCGCACGCGCCGCTCGATGGGGGTGTCGGCTTCAGGTCGGGCGTGTTTGGTGCGGCCGCCGCTCTCGCTCTCATTTTCCCCCTCGCGAGGCGCAGGCTTCGAGCCATGGGCGCGGGGGCGGTTGGGTCGTCACGAAAAGGCAGCGAAGGGACCGGGTGCATGAAGCGAAAGCCGACTGTCAGGAGCCTCCAAACGGTGTCGCTCGAAGAGGCCACGGCCTATCTCGACTACGCGTCGGGTGACGAGCTCAGTGCCGCCCATGCTTTGGCTTGGGATAGAAACCGTCTCGATGGCTCCCTGGCTCCCCCCGACGACGCCGAGGTGCACCACGCGCTCTTTCTACTGAGCCGTGCCCGCGGGCTTTACCCCGCGACGAGCTTCGACGAGATGCGGGTCGAGCTGCGGCGTCGCGCAGCGGCCTAGTCCTATCTGGCCCCCTATTCCGGAGGGGTCGAACGGCCCCTCTTCTAGGGCCCCTTTTGGGTGGCGCCGGAGGGCGCCATTGGCGCTTGCTGCGAGGCTTGCGCCCGTTCGCGCCACACCATGAATCCCAAGATGCCCACCATCATGGCGACGCCGAGCACCAGCCCCGCGAGAAGCGCCGAGCGGGGCGACATCGAGGGCGGAGGCAGCGTGAGCCCTGGCGAGCTCCCCGGATCGGGGGGCGCACGCATCACGTATTGAATTTGGTCCTCGTCGAGCGTGGCCATCCGGATTCGGCCGACGCCGCAAACTCCGGCCAGGGCTTGAGCGAGCTCCTCGGCCGACTGAAAGCGTCGGGCTGGATCTCTCGAGCACGCGCGGGCAAACCAGGCGTCGAACCCGGGGGGCACCGAGGCGGCCACTTTGGAAGGGATGGGCATCGGCGCGGCGCACACCTTGAGGACGATGTCGCCGATGATGTCGCCCTCGAAAGGTAGCCTCCCGGTGAGGGCCGCGAAGGTGCATGCGCCGAGGGACCAGAGGTCTGTCGCGGGACCCGGTGCGCCTCCCGCCGTGAGCTGCTCGGGCGCCATGAAGTTGGGGGTTCCGATGACCGTGCCTTCGCGCGTGGGGCCGCCCATCGGCGAGGTACCCCCGGGGGGCGGCTCTTCCAGTATTTTGGCGATGCCGAAGTCCACGAGCTTGACCACGTAGGACAATCCTTCGGACGGCTCGTCGCCCACCGCGAGAAAGATGTTGTCCGGCTTGAGGTCGCGATGAACGATGCCCGCCGCGTGGGCCTTGGTGAGCGCACGGGCGGCCTGGGCGATGATCTGCGCGACCTCGTGCGGGGGCAGGCTGCGGCGCTCGATGATGGCTTCCGAAAGCGATTCGCCCTCGAGAAACTCCATCACGATGTACGGCAGGCCGTTGTCGCTCACGCCATAGTCGTAGACGTTGACCGCGTGCTTGGTGCGCAGCTTGGCGGCGGCGCGAGCCTCGATCTCGAAGCGAGCACGAGCCTCCGGCTGGGCGGCGAATTGGGGCTTGATGCATTTGATGGCCACGCGGGTGCCGAGCGTCGTGTGCACGCCTTCCCACACCGTGCCCATCCCCCCCGAGCCGATGACGCGAAGCACGCGGTACTTGCCCGCAATGACCGAGCCGATGAGGGCCGGGGCGTCGGGCGCGTCGATCGGGGAGGCCGCGTCATTCATGGGGCCCGGGGCGTAGAGTAACGACCTCGCCGGGTCGGTGGCAATCTAAGGGGCCGGTCTGGCGCCATCTTGTGGAGGCCGGAGTAGAGGCGAGGGGCGCTGCGAGGCGCTAGGCTACGGCGCATGAATCGCCGCGAACGCAGGGCGTCGGCCTCGGCGGCTCGCCATGGCGGCTCGGTCACCAATCCTCCAGAGTCACCGGCCGCGGAGCTTCACCGGACGGTGTCCCAGACGGGACGGAGCATGGCGGGGGCCGTCCTCTCGAGCGGCCCTTCCGTCGAGCGGCTCCACGACGTCGTCGATCGCGCGGCGGCGCTCGGGGCCGCGTACATGGCGCGCGGTCCCACGAGGCCAGACATGCTCGCGTGCAAGAAGGGGTGCAACACGTGCTGTAGCAATCCCGTCTGCACCACGGCGCCGTCGGTGTTCCGGCTCGCGGCCTGGTTGCGCGAGAAGCTGCCGCCCGGCGAGCTGGCCGAGGTTGTCCGACGCGTCGCGGCGATGGACGACGTCACGCACGGCAAGACCATGACGCCCCGGGATCGCCCGCCGACCCCGTGCGCTCTCTTGGTCGATGGCGCCTGCAGCGTTTACGAGGCTCGCCCGTTCGTGTGCCGAGCGTGGAACGCGGTGGATGTCGAAGAGTGCAAACGGGCGCTCGTCGACGAAGCGGTCAACATGCGCTTCGACCTCTACCAGCGAACGACCTATGCCGCCGTCGAGGACGGGGTCAGGCTCGCCTTGGCCGACGCGGGCCTCGATAACGGGGATCTCGAGCTCATGGCCTCTCTCAGGGTCGCGCTCGAACGGCCCGACGCCTGCGAAGCCTGGCTTGCGGGCGAGCCTGTCTTCGCAGGCTGCGAGGCGAAGCTCCCCAAGGGCGCGCAACGCCGCTTACCCCTCGCGCTGTGAGGCTCGCTCGTCGCCTTGGGCCCACAGCGGGCCCGGCAACGCTCTTAGCTCGCCGAACCAGCGAGCCTCGGCGTCGGCTAGAGCCAACCTCGCGCCGGACAAACGCGTTTCGCCAGCCGCCTAAGCACCTCGCTCGCCCGGTGACTCGCATGTGCAGCCGACCTCCCTGGGTTCGCACGCGACCCATGCGGGTTCGCCGCGATACCACGAGCGTCGCGGCGCGGACCAAGCCGCACACAGGCCGGACGAAAGCGATCGCAGGGCCTTCTGTCGCCTTGGTCGGGCGGACTCTGTGCGTTGTCGGGCCAACGATCCTCTCGGTCCGCCGCCCCAACCCGTTTCTGTCGCGCACACTCGTGCTCGTATGGCGGCGAAACGCCTTCGCCCGCGTTGCGGAGCCCGACCTCCGGCGGACGATGCGCTGAGTTGGCCGGCGAACCTTCATAGGAGGGCGGCGAACCCATGTTGTCCGGCCCGCGACGCGCGCGAGCCGCGCACGAACCTCGTTGGCGTCGCCGGAGATGTCACGGGTGTCGTATCCAGTCGAGCTAGTCCGACGCGTCTTCATCGGGGGCCGCGCCGCTCGCGTGCTTGAAGGCCCGCGAACCCGGGGGGTCGGCCGCGCGGGCGTCGCAGGCCGCTTTGCAGAGGGGTCAGGTCGCCCCGAGATCGTCGAAGCATCGGGAGAGATCGCGTTTGGTTGCCGAGAGAAGGCCTTGGCCGGGGCCTCGAAGGCCTTGGCCGGGGCCTCGAAGGCCTTGGCCGGGGCCTCGAAGGGCTTAGGCCATGACGATGACGGCTCTCTGCCCCGCCGTGAGGGGCTGGGTCCAGGCGTGCTCGACGTCCCGCAGGGGTACGGTGACCGTGCTCACCTTCAGGTGTCCTTGCGCGATCTCCTCGACCAGCGAAGGCAGCTCGGCCAGATAACCCCGAAGGGACACGGCCCCTTGACCATTGCCCTGGAGGCGAAAGTTCGCGGAGCGAAGCGCGACCGATGGAAGCTCGATGGTCGGGCCGGCCATCGAGCCAATCTGAATCCAGTCTAGGGCGCGGCTGCGGTCGCTGCGCTGGGTGAGAAGAGCGGGGATTGTCTCTTGAGCCGGCTTGCCCCAGAGGTAGTCGAGCACGAGGTCCACTTCGCAGGCAGCCTCGGCGACGGCGGCCGCGGAGGCCTTCGCATCGCCGGAGAGCGAGACGACTTCATCGGCACCGAGCGCCCGGGCCTCGCGCAACCTTTCGAGGTCGCGGCCGGCACCAATCACGCGGCGTGCACCGAGGCGCTTGGCGATTTGGATCGCCATCTGGCCGGCGTTGCCGGTCGCGCCGAGGACGAGAACATCCTGACCCGGCTCGAGCTTGACTCGGCGGCGCAGCGCGACCCATGACGACATCGCCGGATTCATGGCCGCCGCCACCTTGACCTCGTCGACGCCATCGGGGAGCGGCACGCTCCGGCGGATGTCGGCAACCGCCTGCTCCGCCATGGTGCCCAAGGCGGTATCGGGAGCCACGAAGTAGATGCGTTCTCCGTTCGGGAGACGACCGACGCCGTCGATCCCCGGGATGAGCGGGAGCGCGCCCGAGCTCGTGTAGTGCGAGCCCGAAGCCCCACTTCGCACGCGCGGGTGCAAGCCCGCGGCGAGCACGTCGACGAGAACCTCGTGCTCGCCTTTTGGGCTAGGCGTCTCGAAGGCTTCGTAGCGAGGCGGGGCATCGAATGATCTCACCACGGCAGCGTGCATCATCTCGTCTTCCTCCGAGGGGCGGCACGCTCGCGCGCCCGCGCAGTTAGTATAGGGTGCCGACCTCGGCGTGGTGGATGCTTTGGCGCAGCTTTCCTTTGCCGTTCAAGGTGTCCTCGGTCAGATCGGTGCGGAGCACGATCTCTCGATCATCCAGGTGCGACTGCTTGGCGTGCTTCGTGATCGCTCCGTCGGCATGAACGAGCTCGCTCGCCACCTCGGTCTCGACAAGTCGAGCGTGACAGGGCTCGTCGATCGGGCTGAGCGACGTGGACTGGTGCGACGATCCTGGGACACCCGGAGAGAGGGGGGAACAAAAAGGTCAGAAGATCAGAAAGGGGAGAACTGTTTTCCCTTCTCTCTGCCGCAGCGATCCTGAATCCCGCTCGGTGCCGCTCGGTCATTTAGGTGTCAGGGTCGATTCATGCACGAATGCCGTTCCGGTCCATCGCCAGTGACCCACCGACGCGCAAACTCGGGCATACCCGCGATGCCATTGCACCAAGTCATCGAGCGGGGGGCGCAGGTAATCCCCCTCCTTCCAGTCCGACGGGTCGACGCTCTTCAAGACTTTTTGGCAGTCCCCCCTGTCGTCGAAGACCACATCGTTCCCATCGACCGAGATCTCGAGGCCCATGCTGGACGCTATGTCCGCGGGGAACTCTTCGAGGTCAATCCTCGCATCCACGAGAACGTTGAGAACAGGTTGCATGCGACCGCCGAGCGCTCTGTAGAAGACGATGCGACCCCTACGCTGCGAGGCCTCGGCGCCGCTCTCATCCCATCGATTGCACAGGAGCAATTCGACTCCTCGGGGCCCGCCCACCCGCAAACTCTTCCCGCATGTGCAGAGATTGCTCCATGGACGGCCGTGGTCCGAGACCCAACACGCCGCATCCGGCCCCCACTTCGCGCCGTGGCTCTTTATCCAGTCATCCTCACGAACGTCCTCACATCCGACGAACCCACTGCCACTGCCACCCCCGCTCCACCCGCCGCGCTCGACGACGGGGGGATTCGGGGCATGCCACTCGGCCAAAGGGGGGCACCCCGCATCCGCAGCGCGCGCAGTCGCGGGATTGTCGGCCGTCCTCACAGAGTCGATGTCGACCGGCTCATCGTCCCGAAGACGCGGCGGGCAACCGAGCGCTGCCCCGGCCAAGACCATTGGGGCCAGCGTTTGCAGCGTCGCGTGCATCGTCCGACGCATTCCGCGTCGAGGCTAGCTCGCGCCGCTTGGCGGCACCGCTTGCAAGACAGGCGACGACTTCCCGGCGCGCTTGCGCTCGTACATGGTGCGATCGGCGTTGGCGAGAAGCTCGTCGAGCGATCGCCCACGATCCCAGTCCATGAACGTCAGGCCACAGCTCATCGAAAGTCGAAAGGGCCGGGGCTGCTGGCTGTGGGCACCGATGGCGGTGGCGAGCCGCTCGAGCAAGGGCCCGCTCGCCGCGGGCGAAAAGTTTGGCAGCAGCGCGACGAACTCATCACCGCCGATGCGCGCCACGATGTCTCCACCGCGAAAGACGTCGCGAAGCGTCCGGGCGGCATCCTGGATGACTTGGTCTCCTTGCTCGTGCCCGAGCTCGTCGTTTACTCGTTTCAGGCCGTCGACGTCCGCGTAGAAAAGCGCCATGGGCAACTTGCTGCGCCGCGCTTCCGCGATCCGCGCGTTCGCCATCGCGTGAAACCCACGGCGATTGAGCAGCCCCGTCAGCTCGTCGGTCAACGACTGGTCGCGCAGGCGTTCCGCGTACGCGCGTTGCTCGGTGATATCTCGCAACGTGGCCACAGCCGCGATCGTCCGTCCGCTCTCGTCTCGGATCGGGCAAGCGCTGGCGGAGACCCATGTCCCCGCGTTCTCAGTCGCCCGCTCGCTCGCGAGCACGATGCGATACACGACACCCTCCGAACCCTCTCCCCGCAGCGCGCGCGCGAGGGGGCCCTCCGCGGGCTTCATCACGGAGCCATCCTCGTAGGTCGCTTGGAGGGTCGCGCTCCAGTCTTTTGGCCACTGATCGCGGGGAGCCGAACCGCCCCACATGGACCGAGCCACCCGATTGATCGCGACGATCTCGTGTGAGGTGTCGACGGCGATGATCCCTTCGTCGACGCTTTCGAGGATGGTTTCCAGCAGGGTGCGCTGACGTGCGAGCTCTCGCCGCTGCGCCTGGAGCAGCGCGAACGCGCCAACTCCAAAGGCGAGGGTCAGCGCTGCCCCTGCAACGAACGCCGCAGAGCTCTTCGCCCGTGCGGATGCGATCCGCTGCGTGCGCAGCGTCATCAAGCGGTCTTCTTCGCCCTGCATGGCCACGAAGAGGTCCTCGAGCGCGGCGCGCGAGCGTCGCTCTGTGAGGAGCCCGGCGCGCGCGACGTTGCTCCGCTGGGTCGGATTGTCCACCGTGAGCCGTTGAACCTTGCCTTCCGAGCTCTTGAGCGCCGCGGCGTCGTCATGGTCGAGCGCACGCTCGCATTCGTCGAGCGCGAGCTTGACCTCGTCGGTATGCGCGACCCACCAGGTCGCCTCGATGAGCGAAAGCCGCGTGAGGTAGCCGGATAGGATCGTCGCGACGAGGCTCGCGAGCGTTGCCGCGAGCAGCAGCGCGGCTATCCCTCGTTTTCGAGCACCGCGCGTCCTCTTCACGATCCTGTCACTGTAACCCGCGCGCGAGGAGCCTGCCGAACGAACGGGTGGCCAGCACGCCCGCGTTCGCCTCAGGGAGCGCGGGCGCAGCGAAAGCCGCCTCTGAAGTCGCGCCCCGACGGAGGGCCGCCGCTGCGCGGCCAAGGGCTGAGAAGCTCCTGGTAAGGGTCGGCGTCGAAGGAGGATCCCCGAACCACCCGCCCGGCCGCCCCTTGAGCTTCGGAAGTCGGGGGCTGCGTGAGATAGGCGCTATCGACACCCGCAGCGTAGTTTGCGAGCCAGTCGAGGGTCCACTGCCCGACTTCACCCGCCATGTCGAGTTGCCCCCACAGCCCGGCTCCCAGTGTCGCCGTCCCGACGGGCGCGATGTTCGCAGACGTATCGGTGCAGGCCCCCGAGCCCTGGTCGTGTGGGTCGCCATTGGGATAGTAGCAGTCGTAGATAGCGTACTGGCTGTGAACGCCTGGCGGCGTAGAGCCCCAAGGATACTCACGCTGCTGGCTTCCACCCGCCGCCGCGTATTCCCACTCGGCTTCGCTCGGGATAAAGCCCCCGTCCCAGATGCAGAACGCGTAGGCCTCGTACCAATTCGTGAGAGTGATCGGAAGGTTCTCGTTGTTGCCCACCGAATTGGTCCATGTTGCATAGGTACCCCCGTAGATATCCCTGGGGTAACTGAGGTTGCTGTCCGTGGGCGCGATGTTGCCGTCGTCCGATTGCACCCAGCCCGGCTCATAGGTTCCCGGCGAGGCGCTGTTGGCGAGCCCCAATCCGTCATTCAGGTGAGCGTGTTTCCCCGAGCCCGCTGGCGGCAACCAACCAGCGACGCCGCCCGGAGGCAAAACAGCCCTCACGAACTGACGGAACCGACCGACGGTCACCAAGTACGTATCCATGCGAAACTCGCTCACGCTGGCAGAATCGGCATCGCCGATCGGCCCGCTGCCATCGTTGCCGTACGTGCGGTAATACGTCCCGCCCGGCACTTCCGAGCTGATGCAGCAGCTCTCGGGTCCGCTGCCCGCCGGGCCGCAATTCGTCATCCCCGGACCGCCGGGGGCGCAGCTCGGCGGATTGCCGCAGCTTCCGCTTTGGCAGACCTGTTCCGGTGGGCACAACGTCCCGCAGGCGCCGCAGTTGTTCGGGTCGCTCGGCTCGGCGCAGACGCCGTTGCAGACGATGGCGCTCGGACACGTGCAGCTGTCGTTCTGGCAGATCGGCGCCGATGCCGGGCACTTTATGCCGCAGTGACCGCAGTTGTTCGCGTCGCTGTGGACGCTCTGAGCGTCGACGCACGAGCCCAGCTTACCCAATTCGCCGACGCACGCGGTCCACCCTGCGGGGCACGCGCAGCTTCCGCCCTGACAGATCTGTCCCGGAGGGTAGGCGGCTCCGCAGCTGCCGCAGTTGTTCAGGTCAGACTGCTCGTTTACGCACGCATCGAGCGCCAGCCCCGGGCACACGCTCCCCCCGTCTGCGCAAACGCACGTTCCATCGTTGCTCGTTGGAGGTCCCACGCAGAGCGCCCCCGCCGGGCACTCGCCTGGACAATTGCCGCAACCGCTCGTTCCCCCGACCGTCGATTGCAAGCAAGCGAGGCCCGATCCCGCGCTCGCGGTTGTCGCACCCGACAGTGACCCCGCGCTCGCGGTTGTCGCACCCGATACTGCCCCCGCGCTCGCGGTTGTCGCACCTGATACTGCCCCCGCGCTCTCCGTGGCCGAACCCGAGCTGACGCTCCCCGTAGTCGAACCCGAACCCGAGCTGGCGCTCCCGGCTGCCGCACCCGAACCCGATCCAGCCACGGCGCTGGCGGTCTTTCCCCCGCAGCCGATCGCGAGGAGAGCCGTGAGAAAGACCGATCGAACCCCCATTGCCCTCACTAGAGCACCGAGCTTGCCACGGTCCTTCACATGGTGCCCCGGAATTCGCGCGACGAGTATTGTGTCAGCCGTGACGATCGGCTCGGATGCTATCGGAGTATCTCAAGGACCCGCCTCAGAGGATCCATTCGAACGAAGATGTACGTTGAACGCTGACCCCAACAAGACGCTTCCGTCCATTCGGTCCGCGCTTACCTGCATATCGAAAACGATGTCGGGGTCGGTCATCGAGACGCTGCACCCTGAGGATGAGCAAGTGCAGATTGGTGGGTAGTGCCATGGCATGCAGACTTGGTACGCAAATTGGTTCACAACCAAATTCGGCCCGCCTTGAGGGTTAACGAATGTCCACATATTCGAGCCGTTAGGTCCAAAGGACGTCCAGGAAAACGGCACACAGCCCCAAGGGCAAGGGCTGACATTGGGGGGGTAGTTAGCGCCCAAACTGTAGGCAATCTGCCGTTCGCAAAACGCCTTGTAAGCTTGCCTCCACTGCACACCGAATCGAATCCGGCTCCCGTCGAACGAGCCGATGAGCGCCGTAAAGGGGAAGCCCTCGAGGTTGTGCCCGTCGACTAAGGGGCCCGAATCCGGCACATCGAGCGGCGCCGCGGGCGCTTGGCCGAACGTCACCGTGCCCTGGAGCATGCCATCGGCTTCCGGTCCTAGGGCGAGCGCGATGTTGTCGGAGCCGGAAGGAAACTGAAAAGTCTCGACGTAGCCGGCCCACGCGCCGACGAGCGGAGCGAGACTCGCTCCCTGTTCCGGAACTATTTCTTCGCCCCCATCCACGACGGCGGGCGCGCAAGCGACAACGGCACCGGCGTCGGAGCCGAGACTCGCACTGGGCCCGCCAACCCTGCCACTACTTGCAGCGACGCCGGAGCTCGGGGGAGCGACGGCGCTGTCATTGTCCCCTTTGGCGCTTCCACCGAGATCCAACGCGCGCGCGCCGCATCCTGGGAGCGTCCCAACGATCAGCATGCTGGCACATAGGAGTCTCATCTATTTTCGTTCCTTTGCTTCAGTGATTGGGTCAAGGCGACGCACCCGTCATGGAGATTGACCGGATCGCGGATTCCACGGCAGATCGAAACAAGCTGTCCGGGGTGTGCTCTCGGAAAGCCTGCGCGCGCGCGCGAGCCTCGTCGTTGCGGCCGGACTTCGCCAAAGCCTGAATCGTGAGCGCGTCGCGCTCCTCGGCCAACACTCCTTTTGGGAACCGGGCCCGGTGAGCGTCGAGCAGGGAAAGTGCGTGATTGGGCTCGCCTCCGACAAGCTCCGATCGCGCGGAGTCGAGCAGTCGGCGTTCGGCGGCGAGCTGCGACGGGCCCAACGACAACGGCTCCGTGGACGGCGCTCCCGCGGCCTTGGGTGGAGATGTAGATATTGCCATGGGCGTGGAGGACGGGAGCTCGATGGCAGGAGCGCTGACCGGGCTGGGCGCTGGACGTTCGACGTAGACGACCTGGGGTGCTGGAGCGTGCTGCACGGACGCCGCGATCCCGGCACCAGCAACGCCGCCGAGCACGAACGTCGCGCCATGAATGATGGCCCGCCCCAACGGACCGGTGCGGCGGGCTCGCCCATTCGGCCCGCGCGACGCACGCCGCAGCGCAGGGATTCGCGCTTCCAACCTGGTTCGCACGCGCGCTTGCGCCTCGGGTGGAGGAGCGCCGTCCACACGAAGCTCCGCGAGCACTTGGGGGTCCAACGGCGGCATCGACTCAGCCACGACGCACCTCTCTCGCTGTGAGAATCCTTGCGGCGCGTGCCAGCTGCTCGCGCGCCAGACGCAGTCGCGAGTAAGCCGTGTTGAGCGGAATGCCCAATGCGCCGGCAATCTCCGGCATCGTGAGTTCGTCCACATCGTGCAGCACCAGAACGGCGCGCCGGTCGAGGTCCATCTCCAACAAGGCTCGCTGTATCAGCGCTTTGCGCTCGGCGGCTTCCAGTCGCTCGTCCGCGCCGGGTCCCGAGTCGATCGCCTCGGCGTGGACCCCCATGACTTCAAGACGGTTGCTCGCCCGCCGACGATGATCGGCCGCGACGCGGTAGGCAAACCCAAAGAGCCACGGGCGCATTGCGCGTGTGGTGTCGAACCTGTGCAGGTTCGCGTGGACCTTGAGAAACACCTCGTGGGCCAGGTCTTCGAGGTCCGCGTCGCGCGCTCCCAGGCGTCGAAGCGAGCTCCAGACGTAGCCGAAGTGCTCCACGAACACCGCGGCCATCTCCGGCGGTGCGGGTACGGCCGGGGCGGGACCGAGGAGCACCCTCACAATTGGGTCGGGCCGCCCCATCCGTCACCGAAATGTCGTTGCCATGCCCAAACCGGCCGCGTAGGAAACGGGCTGCGCGGCCCAAGAGCCTCCGGCAAGCTCTAGCCCACTCTGGTGGAGGTTGACCAACACATCCCCGCGCAGGCGCAAAGCGAGCGTTTCCAAGAGCGGCCACTCGACTCCGGCCCGGCCGCCGGCTTCCGCGAAGAGTGCTCCCCGACTTTGCGAGCCCACGACGTCGAGGCCCCAAGCCGTCCATTGGCCGAGCTCTCCGACCGCACAGAGGAATGCCAGGCCGACATGACCGCAGGGCACCAAAGCCCCCGCCGCTACCGACGACTCCACCCGCCCTTGTCCCAGAGTGCTCGGAACCGAGAAGTCTCCGAGCGCTTCGGCCGCGATTGAGAGCGCTCCAAGGCGGCCGCGAACGGACACGGCGAGCCCCGGGGCGACTGACGGGGATGTGTTGACGTCGACGACGCCATCGACGGCCACGGTCCAGCGCACGCGCGACGTTCGGTGTGTCGACGGTGGCGGTGCGTCAACGTCGGCGGCGCCCCGCGGAGGCGAAAGGGGCGTCTCGGCGGCGATAGCCGGAGGAGTCTCCGGTTCTGCCGAGGATGCGGGCGCCGGCGCGGGAGCCGCGGCGGGAGGGTCGGTCGTGTCCAGGGCGATGCTGATGGCGAGCGCCGTCGCATCGAAAAGCTCCGAGCAGGTCTCCTGGTCGGATGTCAGCTCGCGCACCCCTTGCTCCACGCCACTCTCGCCCACCAACTGAACGCGGGCTCCAAGCCGACCGTGCTCCCGCCAGACTTGGACAACGACCGTCTGCTTCGCCCATGCGAAGAACGGGTCGTAGCCAAAGCGTGCGGCCACCGCCTTGCGAAGCATCGATTCATCCGGGCAAGCCGCGGCATCCGGCGCTCGAGCGTAGACAAGGCGCGCCGAGGGGCTCGCGATGGCGCTCGTCGAAACCGCCCACGCTGCGGCAAGGAACCGCACGGCAAGAATGCGGACATGCGAGCGCACGGCGAACGATCTACGCCGGCCGCCCGAAGCCGTCGAGCGAGGTTTGGGCCCCTGACGACGCTACTCCCCGTCCTTGCAGGCCCCCGTGTGGCTCAGAGGCTTCGCGTAGACGTCCGTCGGCAGACCCGTGCACGCGGTGTTGACCGCGGTGCCGTCGCAGGCGCAACCGGCCAGGTAGAGATCGCAGACGGGCAGGTCGCCCGGATAACAACTACCCGTGTCGCTGCAGACGCCCACGCCGGCGTAGCCGCAGACTTCGCCATGCGCGCAGGGTTCGGTAGTGGAGCACGTCGCGCCTATGCCCGAATCGCGACCCGAGTCGACAGCTCCGGAATCCGGACCGACGTCGCTCGTGCAGGCGCCATCATGGCGCAGGGGCTTTGAAAAGTACCCGGCCGGAAGGCCGGTGCAGGCGATGCTGATCTCGCTGCCGTCGCAGGCACAACCCGGCTCGAAGAGCAGGCATGAGATCGGAAATGGAGAAGGCGCGAAGCACGTACCGGTGGTGGTGTTGCACGCGTCGGCTCCGAGAAAGCCGCAAGTCGCCCCGTGCATGCAATCGGCGTCGCTCGAGCACGTCCCGACTCCCACGGTGCCGCTGCTCGCGCCCGACGAGCCGCTCGCGGTGCTACCGCTCGTCGCCGACCCGGCGGAGGCCGATCCCGCTGACGCGCTCCCGCTTCCGGCAGAGCCGGAAGCCACGCCGCTCGACGTGGCGCCGCTCGCTGCGCCGCTTGCCGAAGAGCCGCTCGAGCCCGATTGCGCCTGTGCCCCGGAGGTCCCCGCCGAGTCTCCGCTGGCCGTGGCTGTGCCGGAAGCGCCCTGGTCGCCCGAAGACGCCAGGCTCGCGGCCTGCCCCGAGCACGAGGCAACTGAAACCAGAAGGAGAGCGGGAACCGAGGCAGCCAAGGCGAGGCGAAGATGAGCGCGCATACCGGGCAGTGAAGCACCTATCGGTCCATGCACCTCCCCTTCACCTTTCCAGGACTTAGGTCCCATCCGACTGTGCCAAGTGGCACACTCCGTGACGCCCCGTGCCACTCGCCAAGGTCGCCCGAGGCGCGTACCCGGATCCCGACGGGCCGCGGCCACGTCGGGGCAGTCGTCCGGCCGTCGGTTCCGTCAGACGTCGGTGAGCCAGGGCCGTCCGCGCTCAGCCAGCTTGCACGCGCTCGCTCAGAAGCGCCCCGATGCAGGCGAGCTGTGCGGCCCGCGCGCCCGCTCGGCCTCGCCCAACGCCTTGCAGGGAGCGCGGGTCGATCGCGAGGCTCTCGAGCAGATCGCCCATGGTACCGACGCGAGCGCGCAGCAGCTCGCGCGAGACGGCGCGTAGATCGACGCGCGTCTTCGGCAGATCGCCCCCCGCGGCGTCGAAGACGCTCGCCGCATAGTGTCCCCACGAGCAGATCATGTCGTCCTCGCGCACGAAGCCTCGCCAGCGTTCCAGGAGCTCCGACGTTTCGACGCCCCCTAGGATGGCGTCGGCAGCGAGCCCGACGTGCGACGGCGTGCTGGGTGCCATGGGGCTCGACGGCCGTACGATCACATCGAACGTCTCGCCGGTGGCAGGGCGATGTGCCACCCAGTGCACCAGCTCGTCCGGGTAGCTCGTGCGAAGCTCTTGGCGGTGGTAGGGCCACGCGTTGGCTTCACCTGTGATGTAGAGCAGGTTCGTGGGGCGCTCGCCGAGCACAGCGCCCGCCCGCCGGCGTTTGGGCCGAGGGGGAAGGTTGCGGTGGCGTGCGCTCGCGACCGTGGTGGCGAACGCCACCTGGGCGTCGACCATGGCGCGGAAGGGTAAAAGGAGAGGTTGGAATCGCTCGGGTGCGCGCTCGAGCACGCCGAGGACGTGAACGAGCGCCTCGATCGTCGAGACGTAGGCGGCGTCCGGCTCGCGGCGAATGCGGTACTCGCTCGGAGTGGGCGCACGAAACGCATAGCGCGGGAGGCGGGCGAGGTCGGGGTTTGCGCGTACGAGCTTCTTGGCCTGCCACCACGTCCCGTCGACGACGACCAGCGTGATGGGCGAAAGGGGCGGGTGGGCGAAGACGTCGACCGCGCCGTCGCTCGGATAAAGCAGCGCGGCGGGACGCTCGGGGTCGGACAGGGCGCGACGGAGCGCGATCGAGTCGCGGAAGTCGACGCCCACGTGCAGCTCGGAGTTCGGCAGGCAGAGATGCGCGATACGCGCGGTGCCGATCGGCACCCCTTCCTCGCGCGGATGCTGGATGAGGACCACGCGCGTCCGCGTGTCGATGGTGGTCAGATGCGCGCAGTAGCAGACGCGACTAGGTCGCTTGCACCGGAAGCATACGGTCCGAGGCTCGAAGCCGATGGGCAGCGCGCGCTTCAAGATGGCGAGATACTGTGCATGCTCGTCACGTGCCCGACCTTCGTCCCCGGCGACGACGAGCGCGGAGCACGAGGGCGACGACGGCGAGCGAAGTCCACCGGGTGCTCGTGCCGGCGGCAGCCGCGAGTGAGCAACCACAGCCCGCCTTGCCCGACGAGGACGACGTCGCGGCGTTCGATCCGGAGGTGCTACCGCTCGCAGCCCCAGCTGCGCTCGAACCGGCGGTCTCCCCGCCGGCCCCGGAGGTCGCGCCGCTCGATGTCCCCGCGCTCGCGGCGCCGCTCGTCGCGGACACGCTACCGCTCGTCCCAGATGCCCCGGCCGCCCCGCTCGCGGTGCCGCTGGTGGTGCCGGTCGAGGTGCCACTCGAGGCCTCGGCGCCCGCGCCACTGTCGTCGGAGCCGCCTCCGGAAAGACCCGAATCGACTGGCGTCTCGGTCCCCGCGTCCACGGGCGTCGTGGCGATCCCCGTCGCGCCCCAGAAGACGAGGTGCGCGGCATTGGTCTTCGTGACCTCGACCCCAGTGAGCATGGCGGTGGCCGAGGGCGTGAGCTGGATCCCCTCGATCGTATGACCCGTCGCCTCCACGTCCATGTCGGCGGGGTTCCACTTGCCGGTGTCCGTGATGAGATAGAAATGGGGCGAGCCGCCGGCCTGAACTCCGATGCCGCTGTCGGGCAACATGATGTCCATCATCGTGCTCGGAGCTCCCCCGGCATACGAGAGCGCGACCGTGATGTTCGCGGTGCCCTCGGAGGCCGTTAGGATGAGATAGAGCGTCGAATACGTCGCGGGCGGGACCGCAAACTGGAACGACTGCGGCCCGGCCGTTATGTGCACTTGATGCGTTTGCGGGCTCGTGGCGGGCGCCGCGTTCGAAAAGTGGAGCTGAAAGGGTGGAAGATTCGCCGTCGCGGGGAATAGCCCGTCGTCCGGCAGCCCTTCTCCGGCGGCGCCGGCAGCGAGCATGGCCTTGACCGCGGCCGTTGCGTACGCCCCGCCCGCGCCGTCGTTATAGACGCCCTCGTTGGCCGTCCAAGGGACGACTACGCCCCCCGTGAGCGTCGAGACGCTCCGGCCATCGAGCACGGAGTCGACCGGAATCTGCACGACGTACTGAGCGAGAGCGCTCGAGGCATGCGTCAAGGTCAGAGCAAGGGTCGTCGCAGCAAGCGTCACTTTCACATTCATCGTGGGTCTCGCCTCTCCGCCAGGGGTTCGCGCATCGTACGGCAAGGACGGCGTCGAAGCAGCCTCGAATGCCCCACCAGCATCACGGCTCCGCTGTTGCGCCAATTCTCCAGGACCCAAAGCTCCCGGCCCGCGCGGCTCGTCGCGGCATCTTCAAGCGGCTCGAAACACCTTGGTGTCGCCAATCTCATGGGACATCATCACCCGCGATGCCCCTCGAACCGAAGCGTCCATCGCACTGGGAAGACACAAAAGCGCAGGTCATCTCCGCGCAGCACATGAGAAGGGGCGTGGGTTGGCTCGCCATCCTTCTGCCGGTGCTCACTGCCGTGGGCTACTGGCTCTTTGGAGCGCAGCGTGGCGGGTTCCTCGGTTCGATCAGCGAGTCGTACTACACGCTCATGAGAGACGTGTTCGTGGGAACGCTCTGCATAGAAGCCTTCTTCCTCTATGCGTACCGGGGCTATAGCGCATTCGAGGATCGCTTTTTCAACGGCCTTGCCGTGCTCTGCGTCGCGATCGCCCTCTTCTCCGTCAATTCGAAACCGGTCGTCGCCGCCGTCGCCGCCCCTCCGCCCTGTCATTACTCGATCGAGATGTATCCGACCTGTTTGATCGTTCTCAACGACAGGGTGCTGATGTCCCATCACGAGGCGTTTGGGTGGATCCACATCGTTGCCGCTGCGATCTTGTTCGCCAGTCTAGGGTACGTTTCGATCGGCTTTTTCACGAAAACCGACCGCGCCGAGCCGGGCCTCGAGAAGCGGCGTCGCAACACGATCTATCGGGTCGCCGGAAGCGCGATCTGGTCCGCTCTCGCACTTTATGGGCTGTTCTTGGCGGCGCAGAAGCTCGCCCCCGAAGCCGCCTGGGTCCGCACGCTCGATGACTGGCCTTTTCTCTTCGCCGTCGAGACGGTGTGCCTGTTCGCCTTCGGGTTCTCCTGGTTGGTCAAGGGGGACGGCGTCTACGGGCTGTCCGATCCGCCGATGCAGGGCACGTCCGGGTCTCCACAACAGTGATTCCGAACGGCTCGTGGTCGGCATCGACGTGTGTGTCACCGGAGTCGATGCCCTCGCGTCGATGCGTGCGAGCAATCACCGATTCAACGCCATCATTTCGGGGTAATGGTAGACGTCGGATTTCGCCGGCGTGTTCAGTGACGTCGCGATCATCGCCTTCGCGATCTGCTCGACGGTGATCGACCTGTATTTCGCGGGCGTCACGAGCGAGAACGCAGGGAGCACTTTCTCGAGCAGCCACGGCGTGTGTTGCGATCCGATGATCATCGCCGGGCGGAAGATGCTCACGAAAGCCGGACCACTCTCTTTCACGGCCTCCTCGGCCTCGCCTTTCACGCGCGCGTAGCGCGCCATCCCCGCGGCGCCTGATCCGGTCGCCGCCGCGGTGGGATCAGCGCCGGCGGCGGACATCAGCGCCAGGTGCTTCACTCGCCCCGATGCCTTCAGCCCTCGCGCAAAGGCTGCGTTCAATTGCACGTCGACCGCGCGATGCTCGTCGATCGTGAGCCTTGCGGTGCCGGCCCCGACGCCCAACACGCTCAACCCGACGACGTCGCCTTCGAGCGAGCGAATGGCCTCCGTAGTCGCAGTGGTCAGGCCGGCTGGATCCATTGCGGGAACGAGCGTCTCACGCAGCTCGACACCCGCGTCACGTGCCATCGCGACCTGATCGGGCTGCGAACGACGCACCAGGGTCACGATGGGTTTGAAGGATCCATTGCGAATCAGCTCCTTGATCAGCGCGTTGCCGACCGAGCCCGATGCTCCGAGAACTACAGCCGCTTGCGTGCTCGACATGGAGTGAGCAATGCGCTTGGCCGCTGCGGAGGCATCGCCGCGCAGGATCGCGCCGCGGGCGTCCTTCGTCAACATCGGCGGTGGGCGAGGCCGATGGAGCGTCACCGGCGGCCCCGCCGATCCGCGCTTCTGCGAGTAAGAGATGGGCTACGGTGTCCTGGTGACCGTGTTCTCTTTCATCTCTGCGCGCGCACGAGATCTCGGCGGCTTCAGCGTTCGGCGAACGCTGCCGTCGACGCAGCGTCGCCTCGTCGGGCCTTTCATTTTCTGGGACCATTTTGGCCCCGTGCAACTCGGGCCCGGTCACGGAATGGACGTTCGCCCCCACCCGCATATCAATCTTGCGACCATCACCTACCTCTTCGAGGGCGAGATTGTGCACAGGGACAGCCTCGGCTCCGACCAGGCCATCCAACCCGGGGACGTGAATTGGATGACTGCCGGCTCCGGGATCGTCCATTCGGAGCGCACGGCAGCCGCGCTACGAAAGGCCGGTCCGGCGATGCACGGCCTTCAAACCTGGGTTGCTCTGCCGACAGAGCTCGAAGAGACGGAACCTGGGTTCCAGCACGTCTCGGGCAAATCGCTCCCCGAGCTGGGGCAGCCAGGTACCCGCTTGCGGGTCATCGCCGGTACGGCCTTCGGGGAGACCTCTCCGGTCAAGGTCTTGTCTCCTATGTTTTACGTCGAGGCCCGACTCGACGCAGGGGCCGAGCTCGCTTTCCCCGACGGCCATGCCGAGCGCGCCGCCTACGTCGTCGAGGGCGCCATCGAGTGCGACGGACGGCAAGTCGAGCCAGCGACAATGGCAGTGGCTGAAGCGGGAGCGCACGCGACAATCCGTGCGCTTCGGGAGTCACGCGTCATGCTCTTGGGTGGCGCGCCGGTGGGCCCGCGCCACATCTGGTGGAACTTCGTTTCCAGTTCCGAGGAGCGTATCGAACAGGCGAAACGCAAGTGGAAGGAGGGCGGCTTCCCGAAGGTGCCTGGGGACGACGTGGAGTTTGCGCCGCTGCCAGAGTGAGCTTGGTCCTTGCGATGCAACCGGAGCCCCCGCTTGGCGGTCAGTTCCAGAGCTTTGGGTCGATCGTCGGGTTCGGTCGCACCGGTCCCAGCGGTGTTGCCTTTGGTGTCGTGCGCGTCCACGGGACGCGTTCGCGGGCTTGAGCCAGCAGCGACCACCCGATAAGGAGCACCACGTTAATCGGGGAATGTATGCGTAGCGACCCGCGCATCATGCACCTCTGCCCCAACGGATGCTGGGGTCGGGGAGGGCGTTGCGCGGGTCAGGGCTTCCGGGACACCGCCGGGTTTCTCTATTGGCCTCGACCGAGCCGAGGGTCGACTTCGGCCTGCCCTGGTGCCGCGGCGGCTGCCGCGGGTCATGTCGCTGACGAGATCTGCCGCATCGGCCGGCAACAACGCGACGACGGAACGCCCTGATAGCCGCTATAACGTGAGCAACGCAGCCCGAACGGAGAATGGTCATGAGCCCTGATCTGAAAAAGGAAGCAATCACCCGCGAGGCAATCCTGGCTCTGCTGAGCGACGCCGAGGTCGCAAAGGTAAGCCGCGCCGAGGACGCGCCTCGCCTCATCGAAGGCGACGAGTACGTGGATCTAGAGCACCTCGCTGCCGGCGTGCGCCAGGTGCACGATACGTCGCCGCGCGCGGCTCATGCGCTCCCCCGAAGTGCCGTGTCGGAAGCGACTTGGGCGAGGATTGTCGCCGCCGTCGGGCGCTGACCGACGCATCGGCGGAGCAGGGGCGTCGGCGATGGGGCCGCGGGCCTTCTATACCTTCTGCGACACGACCGGTAAGCGCACGCGATGCCGCGCGTCCGTCCCCTTGTCGTTTGTCCCCGACGCCGCGGGCGCTTGGTCGTACACGAATCGAGGACACCCGTACTCCGTGACTCGATCGTCGCTCTCCGGATAGCGGCCGCACGGTCCAATGCGCCACGCCAATCCTCCGTAGATGCCGCACCCGTCGCCGTGCAAGATGGGACACGGTGCCCCGGGAGGGATGCGGATGCGCTTCGGGTCAATCACGGAGCGCGCGGCGTCGGCGACGCGCAACCAGCCAGCCGACGCAACCGACGCGTCGATGAGCACTACCGAGACCCGCCCGCTGGTGTCGACGCCCATGTCGAACGTAGCGGATCCTTCGAAGGGCGCATCGTCCCCTGCGAGCGCGCCCTCGAGCGCGGTCAGAAACGGGCCGCCGCGACCCAGGCCGATAGAAACATCCCGCGCGTTGAGGCCTTCGACAAGCCCACCGACGGAGGGGCGCGATTCGACCTCGGCGGTGCCGATCCCCCGCGTTGCCCGCGCGATCGACTCTGACGTCGTGATGTCGCGCGGGGTCCTCGCGTCGAACGTCCAGCCTTGGCCGTCACCGCTTCCTGTTGTGGGCGCCCGGGGAGCCAATTCGGTACCTGCGCCCGAGGACACGGCAGCCGCCCTCTCGCCTATGGCGTGCGAGACACGCACGGAGCCCTTTGGGCCCTTGCTCGACATAACGGACGACGGGGAAGGAGGCGGGGGCGGCGAGGAAAGGACGTCGAGCTCGGCCTCCATCGGTTGCGCGACTCCCGACGATGGAAGCGAGGGCGGCGAGCGTCGCGGAAGCGCCGCCAGCAGCACGACGTGCACCGCGCCGGCCACAGTGAACCACCGCTTTGCCCGCATCCTGGACTAGGCTTTGTGCCCCCGCCGACGCCCATGCAAGCACTTAGCGCCGTTCGCGTGCATCCCAGTGACTACAACGGCAAAAAAAGAGGCTTGAGCACCGCGCTCCTCTTTACCGTCGTCCTCGCCTTCTCCGCTTGCGCCTTCATGGACGAACAGGTGGGCGTGTCGAGCGCCATGTCCTGCGTTCGCAAGAGCTGCCGCGACCCGAATGCGGCGGACTACTCGCAGTGCGAGGCCGCCTGTCGCGCGCAGTATGGTCAATGATGTGAGACGACGGCGACTGGTGCCATCGCGCGCGGCTGCGGTGAAGTCGATGGCCTCGCCGCCCATCTGATCCACGGCCTGCACGCCGACGATGCTTCCATCGGCGCCCAGGTCGGTGCGCAGCGTCGGATTTCACCGAGCCTCGGAGGTCCTGCGGAGCCTGCGCGCGAATGCCCTCGCTGTGAACCTGTCCCGCACATGGGGGGCGCCTTCCCGGCCGGTCTCCGTGTCGTCCCGCGGGCCCCGCTTTCGGGCCGGCGAGGCGACTTCGAGATCTTCGCGATCGGAAAGCGCGAAGCGTTCGGTGTGACCCGCCTTGTTGGTGGTCGACCGGGCAACCCCACGCTGCTGCTTGAACTCCCTGCCGCCGAGCGGAGCCGAGCGAGGAGCGCAGCGAAGTGTGACAAGGTCTCAAAAGGGCTCCTACGCGGCTCGCCCTCTTCGAAGGGTCCCGGAGGCCCGTGCTCTCCGGTAAAGGGTCTCCGGGCTCAGCTCGAACCCGTTGCTCCAAGCGAGCGCGCCAAGCTCGAGAAAAAACGCGCCAAACACCTTCGGCTCGCGAAGAGGAACGACCATGCTGCCTGACCGCCTCACGAGGTCAGCGAGGTCCACTTGTCCGACCTCCCCGCTCGAGAATTCCAGATCGATCCGCCAATCGCCTTGATGCGTAGCGCGCGTAATTTTAATCATTGATCTGCCCCGGGAATTCGCGCCATCGGCTCGAGCGCTCGACCATGCTCCCAGTTCGCGCGCAGCTCGGGCTGGTGCTCCAGGCACCACTCCCTAACGAGGCGTGCTGCGCGCGTCGGGAGGCCCCCCTCCAAGACTTCGCCGGTGTCGATACTCACGAACGCCTCATGTCCTTGGTACTCGACGTGAAAGTGCGGTGGATCGTGGTCATCAAAATACATGCGGACGTAGATGCCGAAGAAATAGGACACGATCGGCACCGCCGAAGAGTAGCGTGCTGAGTGTCTCAGGGGTACCCGAGGCGTCGAGTCGAGGAGCACGATTGGTGTCGGAACGCGGCCCTAATCCCTGCTCGCCTACGTCGGATGATAACATCGGCCCGTCGATGCCGGCGCTTGGAAAGCCCTCGCCGTCTTGAGGGGGATCGCTGTCATGTTCATCGTTTGGGACAAGCCCGACGCTTGGAAAGCCGTCCCTGCCTTGACGGGGCTCGCTGTCATCTTCGTTTGAGGCAAGCTTCTTGAGCCGAGGCGCATACGGGAACGCGCCATGCTCATCGCTGCGCAAGAAGCGAGAGAGCGCGCCCTCGCGGATGCACGAGCAGCCGCGGAAGAGGCGCGACGGGAACGCGCATGAGTATCGGTATGGCCTCGCTTGGTCCGATTGGCAAGAACGCTTTGCTTTCAGAGACTCGCGGAATGAACCTCGCTTGCTCCTATGGGCCTTTTGGCCCGCAGCCGCGGCGCTGCGATGCTGGTTCGAGTTTCAAAGCGACGCCTTTGCCGCTCGCTTTGTCGGTGTGGGTCACGCCGGGGCGATGCTTGAGCCGTGCTTACGGTGACGCGCTGGAAGAGCCCAACCCTGAGCGGCGCTGGCCGAGCGTGTACGGCCAAGCGCGTCTCGCGCCCCCCTCCCGCGATGGGGGGCCCATGGGGGGAGCGGCGCGAGTCGCTCCCCCCATGCCCATCCCAGTCACCCCTGTCGCCGAGCGGAGCCGAGCGAGGAGCGCAGCGAAGCGGAGCGACGAGTCGAGGCGGAGCGAGGCCCAGCTCGTCCGAGTTATCCAACGTAAGTGGAGCAACGGGGGATCGAACCCCGGACCTCCGCATTGCGAACGCGGCGCTCTCCCAGCTGAGCTATTGCCCCGGATGCGGGCCGCGGAAGATACGACGGAGGCCTTTGAAGTCAAGCATCGTCCCGCCTAGCTCCGGTACCCGGCCACCAGCGACTGGGCGAGCAGCCCCCAGCCGTCGATCGCCACGAAAAGCAGCATCTTGAACGGCAAGCTCACCTGCGTCGGGCTCATCATCTGCATCCCGAGGGCCAGAAGGACGTTCGACACGACCAGATCGATGACCAGAAACGGCAAATAGATGAGAAAGCCGATGGCGAAGGCCTCGCCGAGCTCGGTCACGACGAAGGCGGGAACGGCCACGGTTAGATCGTCGTCGCGAACGTTCGCACGCTCGGCCTCGGGCCGCGCGCTCCTGGCCACATCGACAAAGCGGGCGCGCTCGGCGCGGCTCGCGTTGGCGACGAGAAAATCGCGCATGGGCACCCGGACGGCTTCGACGCCGTCGCGCACCAGAGCCGCCGTGTCCGACGCGTCTTTGCCCGAGAGAATCGGCGAGAGCCGCACCATGATCTTGTCGCCCACAGGCGCCATCGCGATGAGCGTGAGGGCTCCCGCGAGGGCCATGATCACCGTGCCCGACGGCACGTTCTGGGCTCCGATGGCGCTTCGAACGATTTGAAGAACGGTGGCAATCTTCACGAAGGCCGTCACCGTCATGAACGCGAACGGAAGCAGCGACACGAGCGCGAGAGCCGCCACGAGGACGATGGGGCGCGACAGCAGATCGTCGGGGCTCACCCCCGCGGCGAAGAGCACCGGCGCTCTACCGCTTCCCGAGCACGCGGGCGAGGACGTCGGCAAAGGCTGGCGTTGGCGCTGCAGGTACGGCCGGAAGGGCGCTCGCCGGCATTTCGCCGAGCTTGACGAAGCCGCCTTCGCCGCCGCCGAGCACGTAGACCGTGTCGACCACTTTGACGAGATAGATGGCCCGCCTCGCTTCAAGCTGGAGGTGCCCGCAGAGCTGCACGGGGCCGCTGCCTCGGCCAAGACCTGCGCGCTTGGCCCCCCACAACAGCAGGACTGCGAGCGCGCAGACCACCGCCAGGGTCACGAAGGTCTCGACGAGGTACCCCGCGTAGGGCGACACGGCCCCACCTTAGCGCATTGACGTTCCCGCCGACGGCCGCTAAACGCACACGCGGCTTCCCGTGGCCTTGGTCGTCCAGAAGTTTGGTGGCACTTCCGTCGGCTCGATCGAGCGGATTCGGAGCGTCGCGCGCCGCGCGATCACCGCGCAGCGGGCCGGCCATCGCGTGGTTCTCATCGTGAGCGCGATGAGCGGAGAGACCAATCGGCTTCTCGGGCTCGCGCACGAGATCGCCAAGGTTCCGGACGCGCGCGAAATGGACGCGCTCGCGGCGACAGGCGAGCAGGTGAGCGCCGCGCTCACGGCTATGGCCATTCACGCCGAGGGCGGTGTGGCGCGCTCGCTTCTCGGCCATCAAATCAAAGTGCTCACCGACGACGCCTTCACCAAGGCGCGGATCGTGGCCATCGAGGGCTCCAAGATCTTCGAAATCGTCGACCGCGGCGAAATCGCGGTGGTCGCCGGCTTTCAAGGGGTCGACGCGCGCGGCAACATCACCACGTTGGGGCGGGGTGGGTCGGACACGAGCGCGGTGGCCATAGCCGCGGCCATCGGCGCCGACGAGTGCCACATCTATACGGACGTCGACGGCGTGTACACGACCGACCCGAATGTGTGCCCGTCCGCCCGAAAGATCGACCGAATCTCCTACGAGGAGATGCTCGAGCTTGCCTCGCTCGGCGCCAAGGTGCTCCAGATCCGGAGCGTGGAGATTGCGATGAAGTACAATGTGCCAGTCCACGTCCGCACCTCGTTCAGTGACCAACCGGGGACCATCGTGACCAACGAAGATTCAGCGCTCGAGGGGATGGTCGTTCGAGGCGTGGCCTACGACAAGGCCGAGGCGCGTGTTCACGTCGTGGGCATCGACGACCGTCCGGGTGTCGCCGCAGAGCTCTTCGAGAAGATCGCCGAGAAGAACATCTCGGTCGACATGATCGTCCAGAACGTGACCATCGACGCCGACGCGCGCGCCGCCATCACCTTCACCATCGCCAAGACGGACCTGGCGCGCGGCAAGCCCTGGATCGAGTCGGTCTCCAAAGGGCTTGGAGCTCGCGAAGTTCGCTACGACGAAGATGTCGTGAAAGTCTCTATCGTCGGTCTCGGAATGCGCTCGCACGCCGGAGTTGCCGCAAAGATGTTTCGCATCCTCGCCAACGAGGGCATCAACATTCAGGCGATCTCGACGAGCGAAATCAAGGTCAGCTGCCTGGTCGCCTCCAAGTACACCGAGCTCGCAGTGCGATCCCTCCACGACGGCTTCGGCCTCGCCGAAGGTTAGCGAGCTCCCTCTACCAACCCCAGGTGTACTCGCCGCGAAGATAGGCTTGGGTGAAGCTCGGATAGGTCGAAGATTCGAAGACGTCGGCCGGCATCACGTGCTGACGCAGCGCTATGCCGACGGTGAGGTTCGGCTCCAAGCGGTAGTCGAGACCGAGCGCGATAATGACGCGCGGAAGGATCGTGGCGTGATCGAGCGTTCCGCCCGACAGAGCGTCGCCGCCGATGAGCAGGCCCGCGTAGGGCACCCATTGAAGGACATCGAAGACGTAACCGACCCCCACTTGGGCGTTTGCCACCCATGCCGGCCGAGTGCTCGGAATCTTGGGCCCCGGCCTATCGGTCGCCGAAGCAAGCGACCACGCGGCCTCGACCATCAGATTGAAAGCGTCGTTCAGCCCATAGGCCCAGTGGGCCCCGAAGGACGGGCCGATGTCCGGGGCGCTCTTGTCGGAGACGATGAGCGCACTACCCCCGAGGTCTACGCCGAGATGATTCTCGCGCTCCACGGCGCGAGCCGGTGACGCCAAGCCGACAACGACGGCCGCTGCGGCCAAAGCCGTCCCCCCCCTCGAAAGCGAGGAGGGGAACGGGGGCTCGAGACTCATCTCGATTCGGCGAGTGCGCGATCGATGAGCTTGCGAAACTTGGTAAAGCTCTGCGCGCCATTGATGAAGTAGCCGTTCGAAGCGTTCTGCGGAACGATGAGAAACGCGGGTGTTCCGCTGATTCCGTCTTCGTTGCCGGACTTCTTGGCCGCCTCGATCTCGTTGGTGTGCGTGCTGCCGTCGAGCGCAGCCTTCCACTTGTCCATGTTCAGATTCATGTCCTTGGCATAGCCGTCGAGGTCGTCTCTCTTGAGCTTCTGCTGGTTGCTGAACATCTTGTCGTGCATGGTCCAGAAGGCCGTCGGGCCCTTCTGGGCGTAGGCCTCGCGTCCGGCTTCGGCCGCGAGCGGTGCATCGGCGTGCATGGGGAGCGGCAGGTCGTGCCAAACGAACTTGATGCGGTCGCCGTACTCCTTCATGACCTGCGCGACGGTCGGCTCGACGCGTCCGCAGAAGGGGCACTGGAAATCGCTCCATTCGTGAATGGTGACCTTGGCGCTCTGGCTGCCGCGCGAGGGGTCGTTGCTCGGTAGTGACTTGGGAACGGGCTTTTTCTCGGGCTCGGGCGCGCCCTTGCCGTCCTTGGTGAGCGTGTCGTAGACGTCGGTCGGCCGAACGCCCTTGGCGATGGCGTCTTGCGCCTTCTTGATCTCCTCGTCGATGATCTTCTCGAACTTCTCTTGCGGCTGCGCACCGACCAGGCGGCGTCCGTTGACGAAGAAGTGCGGCGTCCCGTTGGCCTGGACGTCTTCGCCGAGGTCCTGATCGGCGTCGATGTCCTTCTTGTGAAGGTGGTCGCTGATGGCCTTCTTGATCTTGTCGCTGTTGCCGCCCGCCTGGGTGGCGAGCGCCACGATGCCGTCGACGTTGGCGGCCTGACCGCTGTTCAGGTCCTTCTGGTTTCCGAAGAACTTGTCGTGCGCGTCCCAGAAGCCTTTGTCGCCTTTTTCAGCGCGCACTTCGAGGGCGGCTTCGGCCGCAGGCTCCGCCGCAGGGTGGAAGGGCAGCGGCTCGTTTTTCCAGACCAGGCGAATCTTGTCGCCATACTTGTCGCGAAGGCCCTTGAGCGTCGGCTCGACCCGGCTGCAGAAGGGGCACTGAAAGTCGCTGAACTCGATGATGGTCACGAGAGCTTGAGGGCTGCCGAGCACGGGGCTCGCGCCCACCGGGATCTTGAAGACGCTCGTCGTGTCCTCTTTGTCAGCCTCGTCTTCCTTGGCTGCCGGCTGGTTTTTCTTGTTCTCTTTGCTCATCTCTACGTAGATGCGCGTCTTCGACGTGCCGCTGGCGAGTTTGGCCTTCGCCTTGTCCAGCTCCTGATCGATCGTCTTCTTGAACGCGTCGAACGGCTGCGCTCCGTTGATGAAGACCCCGTTGACGAAGAACGACGGAGTGCCCTGAACGCCGGCAGCCTTGCCGTCGTTGAGGTCCTTGTCGACCTTGTCCGCCCACTTGTGGCTCGCGAGGCCGGCCTTGTAGGCCGGGAGATCGCTCGGCTTGACGCCCGCGTCCTTGGCCCACTTCTCGTAGCTGTCGTCGGAAAGCGCGCTTTGATTCTTGAACGCCGTGTCGTGAAACTTCCAGAAGGCGTCGTTGCCCGCGAGCGAAAACACGCCCGCAGCCGCTTCAGCCGCTGGCTTGGCGTTCTGGTGGAAGGGCAGGGGATTGTTTTTCCAAACCATGCGGACCTTGTCGGGGCCGTAGGTCTGGCGCACCTGGTCGAGCGTGGGCTCGACACGCGAGCAATAAGGGCACTGAAAATCGCTGTATATGACCACCGTGACGGGTGCGTCACGCTTGCCCCACATCGGGTCTTTGCTCGAGATCGGGATGGGCGACTCGCTGTCGTCCCAAGCCGATGCGCTGCTGGCACTCGAGCCGTCGGCGCTCAGACCGCCGTTGTGAAGCCGCCGTTGGTCGAAGCCCCACATGAGAGCGACGCCCGCGAGAAAAAAGAGCACGAAGCCAATGGCGGCTGCGCCGGCATTGACCCCGCTTCCGGAAGCTACGTCCGAAGACGCAGCGGGTTGATTTTTCGAATCCTCAGACATGATCATCACCTTCGATATTGTTTTGGATAAAAAGTGAGCCGTGCGCAGAGCCATCGCTCCGCGACGTAAAATTTCAGTCCCCACGTGTTTGATCGGGGGGAGCGAGTAGCCATCTCCAGCATCCGGAGGGGGCGCCTGATTCCCAGCGCGGGAGGTCCGGGTCCCTAGCGTTTTGGCGAGGAGGTCCGGGGCCCAAGCGTGTGCCTGGGAGGGTGAGGTCTATTGGGAATCCCTGATGCCCACATAATATTCAGGGGGCCTCTCGACTCGCGCGCGGACACCGTGACTGTCGATTTGATCGAGGGGGCTCTGGGCCACGGGCTCCGAGACCCGCGAGATTGTCCACGTGGTCCGAATGGGCAGCCCGAGCTCCGCCGAGTGACTTTTCGGTGAAGCCGCGGCTCGGCCCGAGCGGATCGACGCGAAGAGTGACGGCGCATCGGTGCCGCAGCTCGGCGCACGTACCCTACGAATCGCCTCGTCGGTCGCTTCGAAGGTGGGCGGCGGGGCGATCGCGCTCGCTCCCCGGTCGTCGCAAAGGGGCGCGTACGGCGTGGATGCGGCCCAGCAAGGGCGAGCCGTTGCCCACGCAAGGAGGGCAACGCTGACCACGAACAACGCACGGAGGATGCGGCGAGGGCAGACCACTCGCGGGTAGCCGTAGCAGCTCTCGTCTGGGATCGCCACGAGGTCTCAACGGAACAGTATGCCGGCGTCCAGAGCACACACCGTGCGCCTCATCGGGCCCGCGTCGGCCCATCCCGCCGACTCGGTCGACCAGAGGTGAGCTCGCGCGAGAGAGAGCCGCTCGCGTCCGAGTCCGCGCCGCTCGGCCACGGCCTCCGAAGCCGTCACCAGATCGGTCGGGAGCGTCAGCAGCGCCGCGCGTGCGAGCGTTGCGGCGTCCCGCCCCAATGCTGCCCACCAGCTGAGAGGGCCGAGGGCCTCCGAGAAGCGCCGCACCTCGTCCGCGCGAGGATCCCCGCTCCCCCCCACGGGCACGACGCCAGCCTGAGCCGTCACGACGCGCAGCCCGGGAATGTGCGGCAGAAGGCGCGCGGCCTCCAACGTCAGGGCCATGGTTCCGAGCGTGTGCGCGGCGCCAAGCTCGACCGCGAGATCGCCAGCGCATCGCCCCGCTCCGCTGACGAGCCACACACGGTTGGTGCTGAGGTCCCATTGTCGAAGCGGGAAACGAGGGTCGTCAGCGCGCGCGGTCGGTGCGTCGCATGTGACGGGCGGCGCCAAACGCAGACCCGCAGCGCCAAGGTTGGCCGGATACCCGTCGACCTCGCTGGCATCGATGACAGGAGCGACCGAGCCCGTCGTGAGCCCCGGTGCGGCTTTTGCGAGCGCTCGGACGACCTCGCTGCGGGGGGCTCCGAGCGAGAACACGAACGGCGAGGCCGCCGCCACCGCTTCGGTCGGCGCCAGAATGATCACGGCGACGCGGTGGCCCTCAGCCCAGCGCGTGGCCCGTGCGGCCGAGGGCCCATCGAGCCCTGCGAGCACGATCGCCGCGCCCTCGCCTGCGAGCTCGTCGAGGCCGATCTCGGTGCTGTCGGCCTCCCCGGTGTCGTTTCGCGTGACCAAATGCACGCCGTCGGATGCCTGCGGCTCGGATAACTCCGGGGCGTCCACCGGCGCTGCGCATGCCTCCGTCGCAGGTCCGTGCGATTCGAGAGGTGCCTCGTGCGATGCGGGCAGCGAGCGAACGCCTGCGGGCAAGCCGAGCGCCCATGTGACACCGCGGAGGACGTCGGCCGACTCGTCGCGCAAACTCGCGCCTGTGGGCAGCAGCAGCCCGATCGTTCGGCCCGCCACGACGTTCAATCCGCGTCGGCTGGTGGCCACCTGTCCGAGAGCGAGGCCCGCGTCTCCCGTGATGGGAATCGCCGCGGCGTGAGGGTCGAGCAGCATGAGCGCGAGCTCTGCGTTGCCGCTCGTCGTGGCCTCGCGCACGAGCCGGTCCGAGAGGATGCGCTCGATATCGATGCCGTAACCCAGGCTCGCGCGCTGGGCTCGCATGACTCCAAGCGCACCCACCAGAACGTCGATGGGCAGGTGCTCGACGATCTCCGATACGCGCGCGAATACGCGCGTTCGGTCTTCCTCGGCGCTCGCACGGAGCCACGCATCCATGTACGAGATGGCTTCGTAGTCGCGGCCCGTCGCGATGGCCGCGAGCGTGAGCTCCTCTTCGAAAATCAGACGACCAAGCGGGTCCACGTTCTTGCCGACAAGGGGCCCGAGAAGCGCAAGCGCGCCTTCGGCGTCACCTCGCAAACGAAGCTCGCGTGCGCGCGCCGTCGTCCAGAGATCATGAGCTCGGCCCGGCGCAAGCCCTTCGGTCCGTCCGAGCTCGGCATCGGCGTGCACGAAGTCTCCCGCGGCCATCGCGACGAGGGCGAGCGAGATGCTGGCCACCGGAACGAGGCCATCGGTGGGATAGTCGATGAGAAATCTCTCGATCATTCGCCGGAGCGCGTCTCGGGGCACCCGGTCGGGGTTACGCCACGCTTCGCGAATGGCTTCGAATGCCGCCGCGGATTCCGGTGACGAGGGCAGGGAGGCCACGGGCTGGGGCCGCGCGTGGTCGCGTGCACAGGCGGGCTGAAAAAGAAACAGGGCCGCCAGGACGCGTGCATACGCAGGCCGAGATCCGACGGGCATGCGCTACGATTCCTACCACGCCCCGTGTCGAGCCCGTCCGCGCGCCCTCTCTCTCCGCTGCTGCAGCGCCTCTTTACCTGGACCGGGGTGCTGCCGCTCGGCGCGTTCCTCTTGGCTCATCTTGGCCTCAACATGTTCGCGCTCCGGGGAACGGCGCGGTTTGCCTCGGCCCTCGGCGTCGTTCACCGAGTGCCGGGTCTCGGACTGCTCGAAGCTCTAGTCCTTTTCGCACCGCTGGCTCTGCACGGCGCGCTCGGCGGATGGCTGGTCGCCACGCGAACGCAGCTCACGGAGGCGAGGCCCTACCCCGCAGGCGTGCGGCTGGCGATGCGAATCGCGAGCCTCGGTGTGCTCGTGTTCCTGGCCATGCATTTGCCCGAGTTTCGCTGGCGGGCGGTCGGCGAACGCCTCGGCGGCGGTGAGACGGCAACGCTGCTAGCGGCCGACCTGTCTTGGACGTGGCAGGGCCTGCCGTGGCGCGGGCTCGCATATCTCGTCGGTGCGGCGTGCGCCGCTTTTCATTTCGGGGCGGGGTCGTGGGGGCTCTTTGCCTCTTCTGCGCGCGGTCAGTCCAGCGGACGCGCGCGTGCGAATGCGGCCTGGGCCATCGGGGCGGCGAGCTTCGCGATCTGGCTGGGATTCGCGAATGTCGTCGTCTTGCATGCCACTGGGGTCACCTTGTTCGGCGCCGCGGGCGGGTCCGATGCCGAAAGCACCGGTCCCTGCCCAGCGCCTACCCCGCGCTGACTCGGCGGACGATCCGCGTGACGCCTTGCGCGAAGGCCGTCTCCGGCGTCAGCAGGCTCGCGACGACGTAGGCCTCCTCTTCGAAGTCGAAGAAGTGGCCGGGGTGCACGTAGACGCCGTCTTGCTCCAAGAATCCGACGGCCCAGGCTTCCTCGGTGCGCGTGCGGGGCAGGCGCAGCGTGGCGTACCATCCGGCCTGAACGTCGAGCACCGAAACGGCGGAGCCGACGACCGCGCGCCGCAGGTATTCGAGGTTCGCGCGAGTGCGCGAGCGGATGGATTGCTCGGCGCGCCGGCGTGTGTGCAAGAGTGCGCCCGCCGCGAGCTGCGCGGGTGTGCTGACCGACAGGAACGTGTCGGCGATGAGCTCCAGTCGGGCGAGCGCCGCCGAGACGTTCGCCTCGTCGCCGCCAACGGCGATCCAGGCGAGCTTGATTTGCGGAAGGGCCGCGAGCTTCGAGAGACCCCCGAGCGCGAAGGAGAGCGGCGCTCCGCGGACTGCCCCAGCGCCCGGGATCGAGGCTCCGCGATCGTCGAGCGGATAGCTCGCAAATACTTCGTCGCTGATGATGGGCAGGCCTAAGGAGCTCAGCGCCTCGAGCTCGCTGGTGGTCAGTAGCGAACCTGTCGGGTTGTTGGGCTGGACGATCGCGATCGCTCGAGTGCGCGGAGAAAGAGCCGCGCAGACCGACGAAAAGTCCAAGTGCCAGGCTCCGTCGTATGCGAGCCGATAGGGGACGCAGCGAACCGCCTCGACGCGCGCAAGGTGCTCGAGCAGCGGATAGCTGGGCCGCGGAACGAGCACCTCGTCGCCGGGATCGGCGAGAAGCTTGAACAAGAACGCGTAGGCCTCACTCGTGCTGGCGGTGAGCACCACGCGCGACGGGTCCACCGTCGCGGCGCCTTCGGAGAGGTAGCGCGCCACGGCGGCGCGAGCCTCGGAGAGGCCGAAGGGCGAAGGCTCGTAGACGAGCGCGCCGGGTAGCGCGAGGGCGTCGAGAATGCCGCGCGTGTCATAGTCGATGCCGGCCCGGGTCGGATTGGAGACGGTAAGGTCGAGGATGACGCTACCTGCTGCGCGTGCGCCGGCGAGCGCCACCGACAGCGCGTTGGGAGAATCATCGACGAGAGTGCGGCGTGACAGCAAGGAGAGAGCAGTATGTTGCCAATGGCTCATCCGAGCACTACGTTCGCTCGCAAAGTCGCGGGGAAGGCAGAAAGCTGAGACGAGAAGCCGTCGGTGCGTTGGGTGCCGCTGTTTTCGTACGGGCCATGGCGCTGGGCCGACCGGCGGGATGTCGCCGCCCGTGCCCCCGTGCTCTGCTTTGTGGGTTCGTTAGGATGCCCGAGGCGCGTTTGTGAGCCCACCGTCTATGAAATTCCGCTGGGGTTGGGTGGCATTCGTGGTCGCAATCGGCGGTGCGGGCGCGGGCTATTGGCAGTACCGCGTTCACCACCAGACCCCCGAGGTCACGTTCAAGACGGGGACCGTGGAGCGCCGCAACATCGTCGCCCGGGTCACGGCGAGCGGGACGCTTTCGGCGATCGTGACCGTTCAGGTGGGGACGCAGGTTTCCGGTCGCATCCAGAAACTCTTCGCCGATTTCAACTCCGCGGTGACCAAGGGTGAGCTCGTCGCCAAAATAGATCCTGCGCTCTTCGAAGCCGCGGTGCAGCAGGCAGATGCCAACTACAGGGCGGCAAAGGCAGGCGTCACGACGGCCGAAGCGAGCGCGCTCGCCGCCGATAAACAGTACGCGCGCACCAAGGCGTTGCGCGATCAGAATCTGGCCGCGCAGGCAGACCTCGACACCGCGGAAGCCAACGTCGCCACTTCCCATTCCGCGATCGAGGCGGCCAAGGCCTCCGTGGCGCAATCGCTCGCTTCTCTTCATCAGGCGCAAGTCAACCTTTCGTACACGAGCATCGTCTCGCCCATCGACGGCGTCGTCATCTCGCGCTCGGTCGACGTCGGTCAAACGGTGGCGGCCTCCCTTTCGGCGCCCACGCTTTTCACGATTGCTCAAGACCTCACCAAGATGCAAGTCGACACCAACGTCGCCGAGGGCGATGTCGGGCGCCTCGAGGTGGGGATGAAGACCTACTTCACGGTCGACTCGTTTCCGGGTCAGAGATTTTTCGGCAAGATTCGGCAAATTCGAAACGCAGCGACCACGGTGCAGAACGTGGTCACCTACGACGCGGTCATCGACGTCGACAACACGGACCTCAAGCTTCGCCCGGGGATGACGGCGAATGTCACTGTCGTCTACGCCGAGAGGCGCAAGGTGCTTACCGTCGCCAACGCAGCCCTCCGATTTCGCCCTCCAACGGCCCTCGCACCGGCGGGCTCCGGTGAGGCGCATCGGCCCCGCGGGCACGGGCCTTCGGCGGGGGGCGATGCGCCTGAAACGCACTCGGTTTGGCTGATGCACGGGATCCAACCGCAGCCCGTGCCCGTGCACACGGGGCTGACCGATGGCACGGTGACGGAAGTCGTCGACGGGGATCTGAATGAAGGCGACGCGGTGGTGGTCGAGTCGACGACGCCCGATTCAGCTCCCCCCAGTGCGACCGGCGGACCTGGGCAGCTCAGACGGCTTTTCTGAGGTTGGCCGTGGTCGCCAGTGTCATCGAGCTGACCGAGGTCTCCAAAGTCTATCGCCCCGGGGACATCGAGCTCCGCGCCCTCGATGGCGTGTCGCTTCGTGTGCAAGAAGGCGAATTCGTCGCCGTGATGGGGTCGTCGGGCTCCGGCAAGTCGACGCTCATGAACATCATCGGGTGCCTGGATCGTCCCACGTCGGGCCGGTACATGCTCGCCGGACAGGCCGTGTCGGAGATGAGCCGCCGCGACCTGGCCCGTGTGCGGAGCCACTCGCTCGGCTTCGTGTTCCAGCAGTTCAACCTATTGGCGCGCACGAGTGCCTTGGAGAACGTCGAGTTGCCGCTCGAGTACGCAGGAGTGGCCGGTCGCGAGCGGCGACGTCGGGCCACGCTGGCTCTCGCTCGTGTGGGCCTCAGTGATCGGCTCGAGCACAACCCCAATCAGTTGTCCGGGGGTCAGCAGCAGCGCGTAGCCATCGCGCGGTCGATCGTCAACGAGCCGAAAGTCGTGCTCGCGGACGAGCCCACAGGAGCGCTCGACTCGCGGACGAGCGTCGAGGTGATGGCCATTTTTCAAGAGCTCTGGCGGGCGGGGATCACGGTGCTTCTCGTGACCCACGAGCCCGAGATCGCCGAGTTTGCGTCGCGCCTCGTCGTCATGCGGGATGGCCATGTCGTCTCGGACCAATCGCAGCAAGCTCGTCACGCGGCGCCCGCGGCCGTTGGCGGTGCCGAGCCGTGAGCCCCCTTCTCACTTTGCGGGTGGCCCTGCGCGCCATTCTTCGTAACAAGCTCAGGGCGTTCTTGACGACGCTCGGAATCGTTATCGGCGTTGGCGCCGTCATCGCGATGATGGCGATCGGCGCCGGCGCCAAGGCGCAAGTCGAGGCGGCCTTCGCCGCCATGGGCACCAACGTCCTCATCATTCTTCCCGGCTCGACGAGCGCTTCGGGGGTGCATGGCGGGTTTGGCTCGATGCCCACGCTCACGTGGGAGGATCTGGCGGCCATTCGATCCGACGTGTCGACCGTGCGAGCGGCCGCGCCCACCCTTCGCTCGAGCATGGCCGTGATCAGCGAGGAACAGAACTGGACCACGAGTATCACCGGGACATCGCCCGAGTATTTCGAGATACGCAATTGGCCGATCGCCCTTGGAAACGCCATCACGCCGGCCGACGTCGATGGAGGGACAAAGGTCATCGTCCTCGGGCAAACCGTCGTCGACAAGCTCTATGGTCCGAGCTCGAACCCGGTCGGGCAGACGGTTCGGGTCGGCAGTACGCCTTTTCAAGTGATTGGCGTCGCGTCGCGCAAGGGGCAGTCGGCGACGGGCCAGGACTACGACGACGCCGCCTTCGTCCCGTTCACGACGTTTGCGCGAAAGGTCCAGGGGGGCCTCGGCAAGTATCTGCAGGGATCCATCATGGTCGCCGCAACCTCGGCGGCGGACACGGCGCGTGCCCAAAAGGACGTGACCGCGCTGCTCCGGGACCGGCACCACGTGGCGGCTGGGGACGACGACGACTTTTCGATCCGCAACCTGAGCGAGATCGCGGGCGCTCAGCAGCAGGGAACCGAGACCATGACGTTGCTGCTGGCGAGCGTAGCCGCCGTATCGCTTCTGGTCGGCGGCATCGGGATCATGAACATCATGCTGGTGAGCGTCACCGAGCGAACGCGCGAAATCGGGATTCGGATGGCGGTCGGCGCCGAGCCGCAGCATGTGCTCCTTCAGTTTCTAATCGAGGCGCTTTCCCTGTCTGTGGCGGGAGGGCTCATCGGGGTCGGGTTCGGCGTGGGCGTCGCAGCGTGGCTTGCCGGCCGATTCCACTGGCCCGTATTGGTTCAGCCTGGAGTCATCATGGTCTCGGTGGGCTTCAGCGGTCTTGTGGGCGTCGTGTTCGGCATCTACCCCGCCCGAAAGGCTTCGCAGCTCGACCCGATAGACGCCCTCCGATTCGAGTAAGGGGACACCCCCGCGAAGCGGGAGCCTGGGAACCCCATTTCGCGCGAATCTCGCCCGAACGCCTCGCGTCGTTCTAAAATTCGGATGAATCGTGCAAGGACTTCGCGGGGTCGTCGCCATTTCGTTCCTGCTGGGGCTCGTTTGGCTCGTGGCCGGCCCGCGCTGGGACACGCCAGGCTCGCTGCAGCTCATTCGCGTAGGCGATTTTGCGCCGCGAGACGTCGAGCCCGGGGATCGCGTGGCCATCGTCGGCGAGGGGTTCCCCGCAGGCAAGCCCGCCCGCGTGACCTTTCGGGGAGTCTTGCACCGCCCGGGCGCCCTCGCGCAAAAGGGAGCCGAGATCTCCGTTTGGGGGACGGTGGCGGCCCCCGACAGGGTGGAGGTGGCGTTCGACGACGCCGCGGAGGCCCTGTTCTGCGGCGCAGGGGATCGCGCGACTCACACGACGTTCGAGGGGGATCTGGAAGTCGCCTTTGCGTCGGCTCTGCCGGGAGCGCCTCCGATTGCGGGCTTCTTGGGAGGAGTGACGTTCGACGTGCGTCCCGGCCCGAACGCCGAGGCGTCGGAACGTGAACGCGAAGCCGATCGGCTTCTGGCCTTTCTCGGCCTGCACCTCGCCCCTCAGTGGCGCGCCGACGGGCTTCGGGTCGACGCCGTCGCGTCGGAGTCGCGAGCTCAGGCTGCCGGAATCGCGACCGGTGACGTGCTCGAGTCTTTCGACGGCGTTCGTGTACGGTCTCCCGGAGACGTCCTACCGGCTCCGGGCGAACGCGACGCGACACTGGTGCTTCGGCGCGTTTCGCTCCCGGGTCCGGTCGTGCGCACGGTCTGTGTCGGCGGGTTTAGACCCGAGCTTCCGGGAGAGTGGGTCGCCTCGGCGCTCGCCATCCTTGGCGCCCTCGGCGTCGTCTTGCTGTTTGCCGCGCCTACCCCCACAGGGGTGTCGAAATGGCTCCAATTCGCGATCGCGCGCGCTCGCAATCGTCTGGCTTCTCGGCGAGCGCGCCGTTCGATGCGCGCCGCAGCGGCCGTCTGCTGGGCCGACGTGGGGGGTGACATCATACCCGTCGGGCTGTTTGCCGTGGTCGACGCCGCAGCTTGCGCGCTCATTGCGCTCCTCCCGTTTGGGCAGTTTCGGTTGGCCGCGACGCTCGACGTTGGAATTCTTGTCGCGGGATCCGGCTCGGCGCTCGTGGCCGCGACGCTCGTCTCCGGCAGATCGATCGGAGGCGGAGCTCGGCGCGCTCTTCACGTAGCATGGCAGCAAGCCCTGCCGCTCGTGGCCGTCGCCGGTGTCGTGCTCGCGACGGGCTCGCTTCGTTTGCAAGAAATCGCGGGCGCGCAAGGGGGGTGGCCGTGGGACTGGCTCGTCTTTCAGAGCCCCGCCGCGCCTATCGCCTTGGTCCTGCTGCTCTCCGGCGCGCGCATCGACTTTGGCGCCGAGGGCGAGATCGCGGATGGCCCTTGGCTCCGGGCGGTCTTGCGCGCCTACCGGATCGTCGTTTCTGGCCTGGCCTCGGTCCTGTTTCTGGGGGCGTGGTCGATCCCGGGCTCGAGCTTCGCCGAGCAGGACGGCCGCCCAATTCTGCAACTCCTCGGGGCCGCCTGCTTAATCGCGAAAACGGGCTTGGTTGTCTTGGGCATGGCGTGGTCGCGTTGGGTCTTGGCTCCGTTGCCGTTGTCGCAGCGCTCGCGACTTACCGCTCTGTGGCTGTTTCCTGCCGGGCTGGCGACTTTCGGGCTCGGGGCCCTTTGGAGCTTCTGGAGCCCGAGGGCGGCTACGCAGGCCACGCTGACCGGTGCGCTGCTCATCGCTGCCGTCCTTGGGGTTGCGGCGCTCGCTCAGCGCCTGCGCCACGGCCTACTTTCTCCGGCAAATGAAGTGCGTTTGAGCCCGTTTCTTTGAGAGCGAGATGCCGGCTCGATGTTGACTCCGCTCGTGGGCGCGTTCACGATTGGGGACGCGCATGGTCACGAGGGTGAGGTCCGAGCGTTCTCGCAGCGATCTCGCGAGGCGCGCCAAAGCCCTTCGCGGTCGGGACACGCCCGGCGAATATCGCCTCCCGAGCGAGGGCTTGTCCGGCCTCCTCGCACACGACCTGAAAACGTCGCTCGCGTCGATCTCTATGAATTTGGACTTCGTGATCTCCGAGCTGGGCGCGAGCCGTAGTCACGCCGTGGCGCCCGCGCTGGAGGACTGCAAGCAGGCCAATGCGCGCGTGATTCGAATCGTGTCGGACATGGCGGATGCCGCTCGCCTTGCGGTCGGCGACTACCGGCCGATCCTTGCCGAGGTGTGTCCGGGTCATCTCGTCGAGAGCGCGGTGCGGGCGGCGACAAGCGAAGGCGAGACCCGAGACATCCGCATTGTCGTGTCGACGGACGCGATGCGGACGCTTGCCGATGCTGAGCTGCTATCGCGCGTCGTCGACCGTCTTTTGGAACGAGCGCTGCGCCAGGCGCGACCCGGCACGCGGCTCGACGTCGAGCAAAAGCGTTGCACGATATCCATTCGGGCGAGCACCGGGAGCGGATCGGGCTCCGAGCTGACTGCCCAGAGCCTCACCTTGCACTTTGCGCGGGCCGCGATGGCGGCGCTTGGCGGCGAGGCGTCTGTAGAATCCCCGGAATCCGACGTCCTGCTCTACAGACTGACGCTCGCGGGCTAGGTCTTGAGCGCTTCGGCGCCGCCGATGATCTCCATGAGCTCTTTGGTGATCGCCGCTTGGCGCGCGCGATTGTAGATGAGCGTATATTTGGCGATCATTTCCTTCGCATTGCGCGTCGCGGCGTCCATGGCCGTCATTTGCGCGCCGAAGAAGCTGGCGTGGCTCTCGAGGAGCGCTCGATACACGCTGATCTCGACGTACATCGGCACCAGCCGCTCGAGCAGCGCCTTTTGCGTTGGCTCGTAGAGAAACTCGCCAGCCGCGAGCGCGTCGTTGCCCGAGACGGGTGAGGGCTCGTTGAGGGGCAAGAGACGCTCGGTGACGACTCTTTGCGTGATGGCGCTCTTGAACTCGTTGAACAGCAAATACACGGAGTCGAACTCGCCTCGCTCGAAGCGGGGAACGAGCCATTGCGCGACAGCCTGGGCCTTCGCAAGGTCGAGGGCATCGTAGATATGCGGAAAATCGCGGGCGATGGGGGCTTGCCGGCGCGTCAAGAATTCCCGACCCTTTCGGCCCAGCGTAGCGAACGAAACGCCGACGTCGTTGGATCGCTTGTCCTGCCACGCGCGCTCGGCCTGCTTGTTGATGTTGGTGTTGAGCGCGCCGCACAGACCGCGGTCCGCAGAGAAAACCAAGAGCAGAGCCTTCTTCTCGGGCCGCCGCGCGAGCAGCGGATGGATCTCGGTGTCGGACTCGGCGGCGGCCATGGTCGCAGCGACCGAGGAGAGAACCTCAGCCGTCTTCACGGCGTAAGGTCGCATGGCTACGATCCGCTGCTGGGCTCGCGTCAGCCGCGCCCCGGCGACCATCTTCATCGCGCGCGTGATCTTTTGCGTCGCCTTCGTGCTCACGAGGCGTTTGCGGATCGCCTTGAGCGAAGGCATCGCTAGTTTTTCCCCGTAGCCGGGGCCGCTCCCGAGGACGTGCCAAAAGCCGCCGCGAATTCTTCGAGCGCCTTCTTGAGGAGATCTTCGGTCGGCTCGTCGAGGACCTTCTTGGTTCGAATGTTCTCGTAAACGGCCCCGTACTTTTTCTCGATGAAGTCGAAGAGGCCCTTCTCGTAGGCTCCGATTTGAGAGATCTGGAGCTTGTCGACATAGCCGCGTGTGCCCGCGTAGATGAGCACGATCTGCTTTTCGACGGCGACAGGTACGTACTGCCCCTGCTTGAGGATCTCGACCAATCGCGCGCCCCTTTCGAGCTGATCGCGCGTCACCTTGTCGAGGTCTCCCGCGAACTGCGCGAAGGCCGCCATTTCGCGATATTGCGCGAGCTCGAGCTTCATTTTGCCCGCGATGGCCTTCATCGCCTTGATTTGCGCGCTGCCTCCGACCCGGCTGACGCTGATGCCGACGTTGATGGCGGGGCGCACCCCCGAATAGAAGAGATCCGTCTCGAGGAAGATCTGCCCATCGGTAATCGAAATGACGTTGGTGGGAATGTATGCGCTAACGTCTCCCGCTTGCGTCTCGATGATGGGAAGAGCCGTCAATGAGCCCCCCGAGCGCGGGTTTCGAAGGATCTGATAGTCCGCGCCCTTTTCCTTGAGGTCGGTCTCGGCGTGATGCTTGCCGAGGTCGCCCTTGTAGACGCGGCCTTCGCCGCGCCGTTCCCAATCGCCGACGTCCTTCTTCACGATGGCGTACTCGTCGGCCATCTTCGCGGCGCGCTCGAGGAGACGCGAATGAATATAGAAAACGTCGCCAGGATAGGCCTCGCGCCCTGGGGGACGACGCAGGAGCAGTGACAGCTGCCGGTAAGCCACGGCTTGCTTCGACAGGTCGTCGTAGATGCAAAGCGCATGACGGCCGCTGTCGCGAAAGTACTCGGCCATGGTCACGCCCGAATAGGGCGCGATGAACTGCAACGGCGCCATCTCGCTCGCCCCGGCGACGACCACCGTCGTGTACTGCATCGCCCCAAACTGACTTAGCTTGTCGACCACGCTCGCGACCGTCGATTGCTTCTGGCCGATCGCAACGTAAAAGCAATGTACGTTCTGGCCCTTTTGGTTCAGGATCGTGTCGAGCGCGACCGCGGTCTTGCCCGTCTGCCGATCGCCGATGATGAGCTCGCGCTGGCCGCGGCCGATGGGCACCATGCTGTCGATGGCCTTGATGCCCGTCTGCAGCGGTTCGCGGACGGGCTGCCGCGCAAGGATGCCGGGCGCTTTGACTTCGACTCGGCGCCGGTGTGGCGTATCGATGGGGCCCTTGCCGTCGATCGGTTGCCCGAGGGCGTTGACGACCCGCCCGATGAGCGCCTCGCCCACCGGGACGTCGAGGATGCGCCCTGTGCGCTTGACGACCGAGCCTTCCTTGACGTTGGTGACCTCGCCGAAGCAGGCGGCGCCGACATTATCGGTCTCGAGGTTGAGGACGAGCCCCATCAAGCCGCCGGGGAACTCGAGAAGCTCGCCCGCCATGGCTCCTTCGAGCCCGTAGACGCGCGCGATGCCGTCGCCCACGCTGAGGACCGTTCCCGTCTCGGTGGTGAGCGCGGCCTTCTCATAGTTTTGAATCTGTTTCTTGATGATCGCGGAGATCTCTTCGGCGCGAAGCTGCATCGGCGTTTCCTTCTAGAAGCGTCCCGGGAGGCGGGCACCTGGTCGTCAGACTGTCGGCAAGAGAGCTTCGCGCATCGACTGCAAGCGCGAGCGGACGCTGCCATCGAAAATGCGGTCCCCAATCCGAGTCACCACGCCCCCGATGAGCGAGGCGTCGGTCTGCCGCTCGACGATCACGCGCATCCCGGTCAGCCGCTCGAGCTGAGCCTGAAGCTTGGCATAGTAGGGCTCGGGCAGAGAGGTCGCGGTGGTCACTTGGGCTCGCACGACACCCTTGCGTGCGTCGGCAAGCTCTCGGAGCGAACTCGCAATATAAGGGAGAGCGCGCGCACGCCGGCGATCGATCAGGAGCAACGCCGTATTGCGCGCGGTCGCGCCTGCGCCCAGCGCTGCTGCGACCTCCGTCACTGTGGCCTTCTTCGCCTCGAGCGCGACGAGGGGATTTTCGACGACGTTGCGAAGCTCGGCGTTGCGCTCCCAGACGTCCGCAAGGGCTTCGAGGTCTCGGACGACGATTTCGAGATCGCCATTTTCGAGCCCGAGCTCGAGCAGGGCCTTGGCGTAGCGACGGGCGACAATCGAGACGCTCACGACGGTGTCTCCGGCGTCCGAGGGTCATCGGCCTTCGCGCTCTTCTGAGCCCCCAACGTGGTGAGATAGTCCTCCGCTAGCCGCTCTTGATCTGCGGCCGTCACGCGTCCGGTGAGAAGCTCCTCGGCGCCGAGGACCGCCGCTTCAACCGCTTCGCGCCAGAGATCCTGCCTGACCTGCTTGAGCTCCTGCTCCACCAAGAACTGGGCGTCGTTTCGGAGACGCACGGCCTTGGCCTCGGCATCGGTCACGATCCGCTCGCGCTCGGCCTCACCGGCCCGAACGAGCGCCTCGCGTGCGGCGCGAACTTCGTCTTCCAGCTTCTCGAGCTTTCCCTGGTAGATCTTCGCCCGCTGCTCGGCGGCGGCCTTCGCCCGCTGCGCCTCTTCGATCTCTTTCGCAATAGAATCGCGACGGTTTTGAAGCGCCGTGCCGATCGGCTTCTTACCGAGCATGTAGTAGGCGGTGGCGAGGATGGCGAAGTTCAAGACTACCGCGACAAACGGCGGGGTCTTGCCGCCGAAATCGGTCCAGTTCATCGACGGCGGGGCTGTTTCCTCGACGGACTCCGCCTCTACGGGCTCGTGGGCCGCGGGCGCTGCAGGCGCCGCAATGGCTCGCGGAATCTTGTGCTCCGTCGCGTGATCGCCACGGGCCGGCCGCGCCCATCCCCAGAGCGCCGTGACGGTGACGAGGCTCATGGTCGCCAGAGCCATCCGGCGAACGAGGCGCGCGCGAGTCATGGCTGCACCTGGCGGCCGAGCGCCCGGCCTGCGACGTCCTGGATGAGCGTGGCTGTGTCCGACTTGAGCGTGGCACGGGCCTTGTCGGCCGCGGCCCGCACAGCCTGCTTGCCTTCCTCGATAACCTTCGCCGTCTCTTCGCGAGCTTTGGACAAGATCTCCTGCTCACGCTTGAGCCCGAGCGCGCGTTGCGCGTCTCGCTCGACATTGGCGGAGGCGCGCGCCTTTGCCATCTCGGCGTCGTAGGTGGCAAGCGCCGTCGCCGACTTCTCGTCGATCTGACGCGCAGCCAACTTGACGCCCTCGGTCCGCTTCTCGCGCTCCTCGAACAGCCGGAGCATCGGGTCGAACAGAAGTGGCTTCAGGGCCAAGGTCAGCACGACCAGCAGCACGACCTGGACGACGACCGTTGAATCGAAATCGACGGAGATGGCTTGAGGGGCGGACAAGTCGCCGGGGCCAGTAGCATTGGCCGCGCCGAGTGTCTATCCACCGCTAGGGACCTTCCTCCGAGGTTTCGGCCTGGCGCCCGAATCGACGCGCTTTTTCGCAGCAGTTGTGTACGGCCGCTGGCTCGCGGAACGGCTTGCCACCAGGACCGCGGACGTCCCGTGCATTTCGGGGTGCAAGCTCGCAAGGCCCTCCGACCGCGCAAAGCCCGCGAGGTCGCCCACGTTCGCATCCATCCACACGCTGAAGCGACGCCAGATGGCCCGAGCCTCGTCGTCCGAAAGGGCGACGCCGTCGACCAAAACCCTCAGCGCCGTCATGGTCGCCTCACACGCTCGCCCTCCGCGCCCTGCACCATGAGCCTAGACCAGCCCGAATTCCTTGAGGCGCCTGTAAAACGTTCTTCTGGGAAGTCCCACGAGCTTGGCCGCCTGCACCCGATTCCAGTTCGCCGACGTCAGAGCGCGGAGGATCCGCTCGCGTTCGACGGCCCGAAGGTCCGCCTTGTTTTCCGCGCGATTCCCGGGGGTTGGTGTGTTTCGTGGGGTCGAGTGGGGCGGGGGCGGAATGCTTTGCACGCTCGCGAGCGGCCCAACGGTCGGAAGCTCGAGATCTTCGACGTCGATTTCGAGGCCCTCGCTCATTAGCCAGGCGTTCAGCAAGACGTGCTCGAGCTGCCTGACGTTGCCTGGCCACGGAAAGGCGCACAGCTTTCGCACGGCTTCGCGGGACACCATCTTTCGATCTCTCCTGTAGCGGACTGCAAAGATTGAAATGAAGTGGTCGACGAGAATGGGAATGTCCTCGGCTCGCTCCCGCAATGGCGCGACGTGGAGCTCCACGACATGCAGGCGGTAGTAGAGATCCTCGCGGAAGCTCTTTTCGGCCACCATTTCCCGCAAGTCCCGATGCGTCGCGGCGATGATGCGAACATCGACCATCACTTCTTCGGCTCCCCCGACGGGCCGCACACGCTTTTCTTGGAGCACGCGCAAGAGGCCGGTTTGCATCTTCAGGGTCATCTCGCCGATTTCGTCGAGAAGCAGCGTTCCGCCGTCCGCCTCGCGAAAGAGCCCCCGACGGTCGCGGTCCGCTCCCGTGAAGGCGCCTTTGACGCTGCCGAAAAGCTCGGACTCGAGCAGGGTCGCTGGAATCGCCGCGCAGTTGACTCCCACGAACTTCATGGGCGCGCGGGGCCCGCTCTGGTGGACCGCGCGGGCGATGATCTCCTTGCCGGTGCCACTCTCGCCGCTGACTAGAAGAGCGACGTCGGTGTCCTTCACGCGGTCGATGAGCGCGTACAGCCGCCGCATCGGTGCGCTCGTGCCAACCAGGCCTGCATATCCGAAGTGGCTCCGTAGCTCCGCGCGCACCTGTTTCAGGTCGCGTTTGGCCTCCGCGAGTTGCTCGGTGCGTCGGCCGAGTGTGCGCGCAATCTCATCGCGAGCGCTGGCGAGCTGGGCGTTGGCGCTGGCCAGCTCGGCGGCTCGATTTCGATTCTCCGAGAGCAGGCGGGCGTTCTCGATCGCGATAGCCGCTTGGTCGGCGAAAGCGCGGAGCGTCGGGACTTCTTGCTCGAAGCGCACGCCGGGCCTGAGGCGAGTCTCGACGTAGAGCGCGCCGATCGTCGGACAAACGGGCGGCGCCCCGCGGATCGGCACGCACGCGATCGACTGGATCATCAGCTGATGGACGCTGAGAGCCTGCGCGAGGCGTTCGTCGTCGCGGGCGCTCACCGTAACCACGGGCTCGTGGGTCTCGACAACGCGTTCTGCAACCGACCGAGAGAACCGCGCGTGGGGTTCGTCGCCGCCGCCGCGGGTGCGCGAAGTGTGAGCTTCGAGCTGTCCACCCTCTCCCAGGAGCAATACGAACCCGCGCTCGGCCCCCAGAAGTGTGACCGCGTGATCGGTCACCCGCTGGAGCAAACGCTCGATGTCGTGCTCGCTCGCGAGCTCGCGCGTGATCTCGAAGATGCGCGCAAGTCTGTCCTCGCCCGAAGCGCCGCTAAACATCGACGTGGTGCCACTTGCCGGGCGCAGAGGCGCGAGTGGGCCCCCAGTCACTCCAGCCAGCGATGGGGCCATGAGCGTGGCGGTGTGGGCCTGTCGAAGCGCGCGTCGGCGTGGATCGTCCCAAAAGACCTCTCGCAAATCGCGCGGTAGTCGCGACGCGGTCTCTTCGAGCATGGAGAGAGCAGCCTCGGTGTCTCGGCGCGCCGTGGCCATGCCCCCCTGCGCGGCCGCAAGCTTCGCGCGCGCATCGAGGGCCTGCCACGCCCATTCGCTCCGTCCCGCCTTTCGAGCGGCCTCCAGGGACGCGTCGAGCGCCCGCCGAGCAATGTCCTCCTGGCCCGACGCCTGTGCGATCGCCGCCCGCACGAGCTCGGCCAGCGCTTCGTGCTCCCCGAGCCCCGCTTCCCCGCATGCGCGGCGTACCGATTCCAGTTCTCCAGCGAGAGCTCTCGCATCCGCACCCGGCGCTCTCGTCCGTGCGAGTAGCCCCTCGAGACGAACCTCGGCGACGTCGTGCGACCGACCTTGGGCCTCCCATGCGCGGGCGGCCTGCTCGTACAGGGAAGCCGCGTGCGTCGGGTTGCCCGTCCGCGCGGCGTGCTCAGCCTCGAGGCCGAGCAGCTGGGTGCGAGCGGCCTCGGAAAGCTCCCCCCGCCTCGATACAAGCTGATCGAGCGAGGCACGGGCTCTCGACGCACGACCGAGATAGAGGTCGAGCGTGGCCAGGTTCAGGAGGGCTTGCGTGACGGCCAAGCCGAGCCCTGCGCGCCGTCCCATATCCACGGTGGCTTCGAGGTGCATGAGCGCCTGCGCGAGGTCTCCTTCGGCATGCGCGATGCTCGCCAGGTTGAGTCGCATGGTTGCAACCGTGGCTGCGTCTTGTGCCCGCTCGGCCGCAATGAGCGCGGCGTCGTACGAAGCGCGAGCCTCGCCCGATCGTCCGGCGCGCTGGTGCGCAATGGCCGAAGAGCCCAGCGCTACGGCCTCTATGCGGGGGTCGCCGAGCGAACGAGCCAAGGCGATGGCTCCTTCGAGGACTTCGCGTGCCGCGGTACCGTCGCCGATGAAGGCCAACGCTACACCTCGCACACTGAGGGCATCGGCTGTGAGAGCGTCTCGTTGGCCCGTACCAACGACCGCCTGGGCGCAAGCGGCGGCATCGGAATAGCGCCCGGCGCGCAGCAAGGCTCGGGCCTCGATGCCCTGCCACGTGCGGGCGCGACCTTGGGCTTTGGCGAGCGGCTCGATGGCCTCTAGCGCGGAAAGGGCCCCGCCCGCCTCACCCTGCCCGATGGCGATTCGCGCACGGACCAGCCCCATCCGCACCTGTTCGATGTCGTCGCGTGCCGAACCGAGCGTGGCGAGCGCGAGAGCGGCGTCGTCCAGCCGGCCCCGGTCGAGAGCACGTTCGGCACCGTCGAGCTCGATCTCGCGATCGACGTCGAGTGTGCCGCACACCGCACGATCGACCCCCTCGAGCGCCCTATCGACGTCCTCTTTGGAGACGATCGCGCGGCCAGCGAGCCTCCGGACAGCCGCTCGGAGCGTTCCCGGCCGCCTCCCCGTGTGCTCGACGAGATGGGTGCGCAACGTATCGGGCAGCGACGGGACCGATCGATGGACGAGATCCTCGGCGATGTCCTTGTCGAGTGGCGGCAAGGCGAACGAAACCGATTGGCCGCTCACGATGTGGCTCGTGGTCGCGAGAGGAGCGACCACAACGAGCCGCGCCCCGGCCTCCGAGGCGCGACGGATAGCGGCGCGCGCAGGCTCGTCGAGCCGCTCGGCGTCATCGACGACGACCACGAGCGGTCGTAGCGGCTGACCTGTGAAGGCCGGCAAGTACTGCGCGAGCTCGAGCTCGACGCCTTCGATCATGGCCATCCCGCTGGCCGGCGCCTCAATCATCGCGACCGCGTGCCCCTGGGCGCCCAACGTCCACGCGAGGCGACGAGCCAGGGTCGTCTTGCCTGCGCCCCGCGGCCCTTCGAGCGAAACCGCGTCTCCGGGAGCGGTTGCGCGCACGGCTTCGAGGAGCGAACGCGACGCGACGTCGAAACCGACTACGGGCCAAGGAGTCTCTTCGCGGCGCGCGCTTGGGGCCAACGAGGCCGCAAGTCGTAGTGCGCTCGCGAGCTCGTCGACGCTGGGCCATCGCGATGCCGGAGCCGCCTGGGTGGCGCGCGCCGCCACGCGGTCCAGCCCGGCGCGCGCGTCCTCCGAAATCTCGGCGCCTCTCGACGCCAGGGCCTCGGCCAGCGTAGCACCGAGCGCGAATACCTCCGCGCGAACCGTCAGAGGCTCGCCGTTCAATAGCTCGGGTGCGGCATACTTTGGCGTCAATCCTTGGGCGGCCGTCCCACCTTCTCGCCATGGGGCTGCGAGGCCAAGATCGACGAGCGTGCCTCTTCCGCCCTCACCCACGATGATATTGGCCGGTTTGATGTCTCCGTGGAGAAGGCCGGCGCGATGTACCACGGTCAACTGGTCGCAAGCGCTGGCGATGGCTTCCAACCAGCCCGGCGCCTCTGCATGCAGCAAGACGTGCTCGAGGCTTTGCCCTTCGACCAGCTCGCGCACCATGTAGCGGCGGCCGTCCCCAAGCGTCCCGAAGGCGGCGACTCTCGGAACCCCAAGGCCCTCGAGCCCGCTCAGCGATACCGCCTCGCGCACGAGGGCGTCGACCTCCGGCTCGCCGGCGTCTGCGGAGAGGACTTTGAAGGCCATGACGCCGCCGCCCACACGGTCGCGAACCGACCAGACTTCTCCCCCCCCGCCGGCCCCGAGGCGAACAATCGACTCGTAGCGCGGCGGCAGGTCGAGCATCGCGTCAGAGTGTATCGTGGAAGCGCGTTTGAAGGCCGGCCTTGTGCGTATCGGGACTCTCGACCTTCTCGAGACCGTAGTCGACGCTGAGGCCCCACCAAAAGCCGGTGAGCCCGAAGCCGGCGTCCAGGCGCATCTCGAGCTGCTTGATCGGCTTGTAGCGAAGCCCAAGCGCGGGCACCGAGATGCTCGGGAAGATCACCGGAACCGATCCGCCGTTGAACCAGTTCGGTTCGATGTAATAGTGCCCGTTGCTAAAGACCTTGGCAGGGTTTGGCGACGAATGATTGCCGGGGTTGCAGCCGTCGGAGTTGGCCGACTGGTCCGCGATCGGTGCCGCCGTCGAGGTGCACTTCGAATAATAGTTCCCGTTGCTGCTGCGTAGCTCGCCGTTGTGCTGGCCGTTCGTTACGGAATTATCGATATAAACCCAGTTGTTCGAGAGGGTACCGAACACGCCACCGATACCGACACCGAACCCAATCTCGAAGTCGAGCTTGGTGGCAACGAGCGGCACCGACCACAGCTCGTCGACGCCGAGGTAGATCGCCTTGAGGCTGCTATTGACTATCGATCGGTTGGCCGCGATGTCCGGTTGGCCCTTCTGGAGAAACAGAATGTCGCCGGTATTGTAGTCGGTGTACTGAATCCACGGGATGAGCGAGCTGCCGCCGTGGCGGATGTCCATCTCGATGCCGATCGAATTCGAGTAGACCGTGGCTCCGTCATCGACGAAAAGGTTCTCGACAAACTGCGGAATGATGGTTCCGCGGTAGCGAAGGCCGATGAAGTAGTACTTGCGATCGGGGTCCTCGCGAGTGTCGGTGATGTCGGTCTCGGCCTCCATGGGCAGGTTCGGAAGCTCGCCCGTCGTAGCGCTTCCGGCCGCGGCCGACTTGCTCGGCGAAGCGGGCGCGGCTGCCCCAGAGGTTGCCGGCGCCGCGCTCGGTGCGGGCTGAGACTGAACTACGGGCGCTGGTTTCGTGGGGTTGGACTGCTGGGCGAGGGCCGGCGGCGCGACGAACGACACGAGGAGTCCCAACTGCGCTGCAACTTTTCGGTGCGGCGGCTGAGCCGCACTGCGGATCAACGGGCGTGACATCGAGCACCTCGGGCGGATCGGACGTAAGTAAGCCGAACCTGTGGCGCGATGCTACACTAGCGGACGCCAATCGGGGGAGAGACTACACGGCATCCGCACACGAACCCACGTCGTGATTCTCCAAGGACGCACCGTAACGCAGGTAGTCGATCGCGCGGCGACGGCGAGCTTCCGCAAGGAGATCGTGGTCACCGGCGGCCCGGTTCCTCTGGCGATGGTGCGTAAGCGCGTCGCCGACAGCGAAGGGACCAGGGCACCGGTCCTCTTGGTGCACGGCTTTGGTCAAAATCGCTATGCCTGGCACCTGCCGGCTCGCAGCTTTGCCAATCACCTCGCGTGCAGCGGGTTCGATGTTTTCAACGTCGAGCTTCGCGGTCACGGGCGTTCGCGTCTGCTCGGAGCCAAAGCGTGCAGGGGTATCGAAGAGTATGTGCGCGAGGATTTGCCTCGAGCGGTCGAAGAAGTGCAGGCGCTGTCGGACAATCGCCCCGTATGGATCGTCGGCCATTCGCTCGGCGGTCTGGTCGCTTATGCCGCCGCACCCACCCTCGACGGGGCCGTGGCCGGGGTGGCCTCGATCGGCAGCCCCTATCATTTCACGCGCGGCTCTCCGGTGCTTGGAGCGTTGGCGCTTTTTTTTCGGGCACTCAACGTCGCCCCCTTGCCCAACACCCCGCTGCCTCTGGCGCCCCTTGGTCTCACGATGCGAACTCTCCGGCGCTTCGCCGAGAGTCCGTTCTACCCGCTGCCGGTCCGCGGCTGGCACGCCGGATCATGCGAGCCGCATGTGCTCGAGCAGCACTTGCGACTCGCTCTCGACAGGGTGGCCCTTGCCGAGATGGTCGACATGTTTGCCTGGGGCACGCAGCGGCGTTTCGGAGGTCGGGAGCTCGACTACGTCGAGCGCTTCGAGAGGATGGACCGCCCGCTGCTGGTGATCGCGGGGGCCAACGACGACCTTGCGCCCCCTGCGAGCGTCCGTCCCGCGTTTGTACGAAGCTATGCCGCCGACAAGACCTACCGGGCGCTGCCCCTTGGTCACATCGATCTGCTCGTGGGCCGCGACGCGCCGCGTCTCACGTGGGCGCTCGTCACCGATTGGCTGCGCGCGCGGGCCGCGTGACCCGTCAGGCGCCGCTCCTGGGCGGCTTCTCGCCTTGGCGATCCGGACTTCTCGCGTGGCCACCCTTGAGGCTTGCCATCTCGTCTTCGAGCCTGCGGACCGTGCGGCGCAGGTCGCGGACTTCGGCTTCGGTCGCGAGGTCCATGGCTTTTGCCACGTTTTCGACCTGGTCCCTCGCGAAGGTCTGCGCCTTGCCCGGAAGGCTCATCGCCGCCATCAGCGTCTTCATGATTCGCTCATCCTGCATCAGCTTGATGACGCGAGGATTGCTGAGCAGCTTGAGACCTTGCTGGACAAGAGTCTTCTTGTTGACGGCCATCGCAATGGCGCAGTCCTTTATGCTCGGCGGCCAGTTTGTGCAACCGGCCGGGGCTGTTCCGGCGACACTAGCCGGGCGTCAAAAAGTGCCGCGCAATAGCGCGCATCCGCCGCCCGGCAGAGGAGCTGGCGCGAGAGTTAGCGCCGCCACCCCAGAGGGCGCGTGTGGGGCGGTTATATAAAGGGCCGCTCCCCCGGCGATCGCCACGCCTCCGAGCACGAAGAAGACGCTCGAGAGGCTCGCGGAGTCGCCCGCTTCCTTTCGAAGCGCGAGCCCGTCCGGGTTGCAATGGTCCGATGAGTTGCAGTCCGATACGTTCGACTGTTGCAGCTTCGATCGAGCGTCGAGACCGAAAGCCGACCCAACACCGATGCCGACGACGCCCAGTACGCCGACGCCAATCCCGAGCCATCGGTTGACGGCTCCGGGATCCGAGCTGTTCGAGGTCTCAGGCGCCGGGAGCGACGGCGGAGGGCCGGGCGCTGCGGCCAGCGGAATCGGCGCGGACGTCTGCGCGCCCGGAGCCTTCGGCAAGGCTGCCGGCGCATCCAGGCTATCGATGCGTGCCGTCGCCGTCGGAGCTTCCGGGCCGACGTGGACCGGCACCGTTCGATCCGCATGGTCCGGTGCGGACGCGACGACAACGTGGTCGCCGGGGTCAACGGCCACGGCTAGCCCCCATTCTTCCGGTGCGATCGGCGCGCCGTCGAGAAGGACGCGAAGGCCGGCCCGCGGCACGGTGGGCGCCACGATGACCGTTAACCGCTCGAGCTTGGGCTCGAGCGCCTGTGCACGACCTCGCGCGACCTCCGCTCGTTGATCACTTCGCGCCCGCGCAAGCCCTTCGGCGGTCTTGAACTCGGTCCATGCGCTCGCCGTGCGCCCGATCCGCTCGTAGCAGTCGGCAAGATAGAGCGTGACTCCGAGCCCAGGCGCCAGCCGCTTGCTCTCGGCGAACTTGCCACAGGCGTCCGCGTATTGCCCGGCGTCGAGCATGGCCTTGGCCGCGTTGAACAGCGCGTCAGCGTCGGCCAAGTCCTCCTTGGACTGCGCGTATGCGGCGGCCGGGGTAGCGACGACGGTAGCGAGAACGGCGGCGCTGAGGGCTTGGCGCATCAGTCGCGCCCCCCGAAGCCGGTGGTCGCCGACGGCTTGGCAAGCGTAGGGACGGCGGAGGGTTTGGGCCTCTGCGTTGGGTGGGTCGCGGGCGAGAGGACGTGCGTTGTCGCGAGCGACGCCGCCATGGTTGCCGATGACGCCGGCCGCGTTGCCGGAGTCTGTGTCGCTGTGGGCAAGGGCGGGGCCACTGCGAGTAGATCGCTTGGCGCGGCGGAAGTGGGGGAGGGCGCCAGTACGACTGCGGGCGCGGAGGGGGGCGGGGGCGCGCTGATCGTGAGGGCGGCCCCAGCAGACACGGCGGGGGGATCTGTGTGGCGACCACGAATGGAGACCCCCGCGATGAGCAACGCGGCGACGACCGCGGCAGCAGCCACGCCTATCGCGGGCGCGGGCGAACGGCGCGGCCGGGCCGGGGACGCCGCAGTGCCGAACGAGGCGCTGGTCTGCGCGACGAACGACGAAGCCGCGACCGCTACTGGTGTGCCTGACGCCGGAGGCACGTCTTGCAGGTTTGGCGAGCCAATTCGTAAGAGACGTGCGATGCGCTCGGCCGTCGCACGAAGCTCGGGTGGCCCGAAAGCTGCCAGCGCACGAGCGAGCGCCGCGACGTCTTGGAAGCGCCGCTCCGGCTCCTTCTCGAGGCAGCGAAACACCACCGCCTCGAGCTCCGGAGCAATCGCCGACGTTCCAGCAAGGAGCGTCGGGGGAGGGTCTGCGAGGATGCGGGCACAGATCTCAGGCAATGTCTCGCCACTGAAAGGAGATCGACCCGAGAGCATCTCGTAAAGAATGACGCCCATGGACCAGATGTCTGCCCGGCGGTCTACGCTCTTCGACGACCGCATCTGCTCGGGCGCCATGTAAAGCGGCGAGCCCATGAGATTCTGCGTCCCGGTCCTGGCTCCGTCGGAGGTGCGCCCGGCCGTTGGCGTGAGCTTGGAGATCCCGAAGTCGAGAAGCTTGACGCGCACCGAGTCGTCGGACTTGCGGGCCAAAAAGAGATTCGCCGGTTTCAGGTCGCGATGAACGATGCCCGCCGCGTGCGCCTCTGCCAGGCCTTCGCACGCCTGTAGAGCGTACGCTAGCGCCTCCTCCACCGGCAGATAGGGCCGCGTCCGAAGGAGCGAGTCGAGATCTTGCCCCTCGAGATATTCCATGACGAGATAAGGCGCACCGGTTTCGAGCGTGCCCACGTCCGATACACGCGCCACATGCTCGCTCTGAATTCGCGCGGCCGCGCGAGCCTCGCGCAAGAAGCGCGCGACCGCTTCCGGGCTCTCGCTCGCACTTGAGGCATGCATGAACTTGAGGGCCACACGTTGATCGAGCTGCAAGTGAATGGCCTGAACTACCCAGCCCATTCCCCCTTCTCCGAGAAGGCGCTCAACGCGGTACTTGCCCGCGACCACACTTCCCGGCGGAAACGGCATCGACCGGGTCGACATGGCCTCTCTGTCGCCCGTCATTGGCAAGTCCCGAGCACCGGCGAGATCAACCCAGAGCCTCCTGAGCCCCCCGAAAGCGGCATGACGAGGCCTTGGCAAGTCGACGGATAGCAGCATGCTGAATCTGACCCGGAGCACGAGCTGCCCTTTGCGACGCACGACGTGGCGCATATCCCGCCGGCCGCCGAGCCGTTGGAGGCGCAAGCTCCGGAGCAGCACGCCGCGCTGCTCGTGCACGCCGACGATGTCGGAATGCAAGTGCCAGTTTCGGAGCCCGAATCCGGCGGCCCGGAGCAACAGGAACTGTCTTGCTGGCCGCAGTTGTTCACGCAGTTGCCCGAGCACCCGGAAACCGTGCAGCACGTGTCGCTACTCGTGCAAACCGCGCCGCCCGAACAGCTGCACGCCTGGGGCACCCCACACGAGTCCGCGACGGAAATGTTGCACTGGTTTGCGCAATTGCTCGCTGGAGTGCAGCACTTGTTGCTCGACCCGCATTCTTCACCATTCGGGCAACCGCCCGAACACTGAATCGACTGTCCGCAGTTGTTGGTCAACGTTCCGCCGCACAGGCCGGAGCAGGGTGACGTCGGCGTGCAGCACGCATTCTGGTAACAGATCGCGCCCCCAGCGCAAGACGTCGTCGTGCAGTCGATCATCTTGCCGCAATTGTTCGTTACGGTGACCCCGCATTGGGTTCCGCAGGCGGCTGCGTTATCCGGTAGGCAGCAGGAACCGTCGGCCAGGCAATCTTCCCCGGTCGGGCAGTCGGTGGTGTTGTTGATCCCGCAATTAACCGTGAGGTTGCAATTGTCCGTCGCCTGACCGCATTGCAGTTTTCCACAGGCTTGCGTCGCGCTCTCGGGGACGCAGCCGCACGCGTTCGCCGTGCAAGCGCCGCCGTCACATCCCCCGCAGTCGATTCCGTTATTGCAGTTGTCCACCGTCTTGCCGCACCGCCCAACGCAGTAGTCGGCCTTGGGCACGCAGACGCAAAGATTCTGAGCGTTGCACGTGTCGCCAGGATCACACCCGCTGCACGTGACCGTTTGCTGGCAGTTGTCTGGGCCCGTGCCGCAGTGCGTGTTGCACCAGGTGACCTCGGACGTGCAATGGGCGTCGGTCTCGCCGTCGGGCCCCGTGCCGCCCGAATCGATAGAGCCCTCCGAAGCGTCGACACCGCCGTCACCCGCGACGCCTCCGTCACTGGAGGCGGCATCCACTGTGGAGTCAGGGCCGCTAAACAGCTTCACGTTGAAGCGGGATCATAGAAACCGAGCGACGTGGCCGGCGATCCTGCCTGGGTAGTCCTTGAAGGACTCGAAGGTGGAGACGAGGGCCTGGTCGCGCTCGTCGACGGTGCGG